>Ga0160475_100029_pt1 | contig 225916 bp, 204 predicted proteins | sample HID1975M_E11MG_FD_108254 | JGI IMG/M metagenome (GOLD analysis project Ga0160475, IMG submission 108254) | Enriched soil microbial communities from UW Madison campus, WI, USA - HID1975M_E11 MG | ecosystem: Environmental > Terrestrial > Soil > Unclassified | place: USA: Madison, Wisconsin... | reverse complement strand
TCAAACATTAATTAATGTTTTTGCGAATGATACTAAAAATGGAAATGCATTAGTACCGTCAGATGTAAATCTTTCAGTTACAACTGCTGATTCAAAAGGATATTTAACAGTTGATGCAGACGGTAATGCAATATTAGCTCCAAATGCACCAGCAGGAGATTATGAATTGACATATACAATTTGCGAAAAATTAAATCCATCAAATTGTAATTCAAATATTGTAAAAGTTACGGTTGCAGCATCGACAATGATAAAAGCGAATGATGATGAAGCTGGACCAATAAATTTGAAAAAAGGAACAGATACTTCACTTAATATCTTTAATAATGATATTTTAAACGGAGTAAAACCAACGCCATCAAGTGTTGTTTTATCAACTGTTGTAGCAAATCCGAATTTAATTTTAAATGCTGATGGTTCAGTAAGTGTTGTTGCAAATACGCCAAGCGGAATTTATGAATTGACATATCAAATTTGTGAAGCAGCAAATACATCAAATTGCAGTCAAGCTGTAGTTAAAGTTACAGTATTAAATAGCGCTGATCCTGCTCCTCCAACAACAAACGGAATTACATTAGTAGATGACATTAATGTTATTGCTGACGGAATCAATGGTGATATTGAGTTTGTAAATGTTTTAAATAATGATTTAATCAACGGACAGCCAATCAATCCGGCAGATGTTACGATCAAACCATTAGGAAACAATTCTTATTTTGAATGGAATGCAGACGGAACAGTAAATGTTAAGCCAAATACACCTGGAGGAAATTATGCAATTACTTATCAGGTTTGCGAAAAAGCAAATGCATCAAATTGTTCAACAGCAATTTTAAATGTTTTTGTTGAAGTTCCAGCAATTGCTATTATCAAAAAAGCAGAATTTAATGATGAAAACAATAGTGGTTTTGCCAACGCAGGAGAAACAATAACGTATACGTTTACCGTAACAAATACAGGAAATGTTCCGCTAAACAATGTAATTGTAAAAGATCCATTAACAGGAGTAGTGGTTTCTGGACAAGCAATTTCTTTGGCAGTTGGAGAATCTAACAGTTCTAATTTCTCAGCAAAATACACGATAACACAAGAAGATATTAATCTTACTAAAGTAACAAATCAAGCTACTGCGCAAGGAAGCAGTTCAAAAGGAGTTGTTGTAGAAGATTTGTCTGACCATTCAAGTAATACTGGAGATAATCCAACTGTAACAGAATTAGACGGTTGTGCAATCAAAGTATTCAAAGCTTTCTCTCCAAATGGAGACAACAAGAATACAAGATTCTACATTAGAGGTATCGAATGCTATCCGAATAATACAGTTGAAATTTATAACCGTTGGGGAGTATTGGTTTACAGTGTAGACGGATATAATAACAATGACAGAGCTTTTGTTGGATATTCTAACGGACGTTCTACAATCAAACAAACAGAAGGTCTTCCGGTGGGAACTTATTTCTACATCTTGAAATATCAAGATAATGCTAATGCGCCACATCAGGAATCAGGATATTTATACATCAACAAATAATATAAGATTACGGCTTAGTAAAGCTAGGCCGTTTTTAAAGCTTTAAAAATGAAAAGATTAATCATATTTTTTATGTTTTTTTCGATTGTGTCAAATGCGCAGCAAGATGCACAGTTTACGCAATATATGTACAACACAATCGAAGTCAATCCAGCTTACGCAGGTTCGAGAGGAGTTATGAGCGTTTTTGGTTTGTACCGTACACAATGGGTTGGGTTAGAAGGAGCGCCTCAAACAAGTACTTTTTCTGTAAATACACCTTTAAATAATAGCGATTTAGGACTTGGAGTTTCTTTAGTTAATGACAAAATCGGACCAACAACAGAAAACACTTTATCTGCCGATTTATCGTATACAATTCCAACTTCAGAATCATGGAATTTGTCTTTTGGTATAAAAGGAACAGCAAACCTATTCAATTTAGATGTAAATAAATTGAGTATGGAAGATCAAGACGATCAGCAATTTCAGAATCTAAAAAATAAGTTTTCTCCAAATGTTGGTGCAGGACTTTATTTTCATTCAGATCGCGCTTATATCGGATTATCTGTTCCAAATTTTATCGAAACAAACCGTTATGACTCAGATGATACGGCTATCTTCAAAGAAAAAATCAATTATTATTTAATAGCAGGTTACGTATTTAATCTAGATCGATTAGAGTACATTAAGTTCAAACCAGCTTTAATGACCAAAATGGTCGAAGGAGCTCCTTTGCAAGTTGATGTTTCTGGTAATTTTATGTTCAATGATAAATTTGTTTTAGGTCTTGCTTATCGTTGGAGCGCTTCTGTAAGTGCAATGGCAGGATTTCAAGTTACAAAAGGAATGTATTTAGGTTACGGTTACGATCATGAAACAACTCAATTAAAAAAGTACAATTCTGGATCTCATGAAATCTTCTTAAGATTCGATTTCTTTAATAATTATAATAAAATGATATCTCCAAGGTTCTTTTAATGAAAACTATGAAACTCAAGAAAATAATTTTAATCGTTTTACTGTGTAACTTTTTTTCAAATGTGAATGCTCAAAATCCATTCACAAATATGAACGTAAAATATGCAGACAAAAAATATGAAGAATACGCTTACGCGGATGCCATAAAAGCGTATGAAAGTGTTATAGAAAAAGAAGGTAATAACGAAGGAGTTGTAAAACGTCTGGCGAATTCGTATTATTTTAATGGAGAATTGACAAGTGCCTTAAAATGGTATGAACAATTATTTCTAATTAATGAAGATCAAGAAGCAGAATATTTTTATCGCTATGCGCAATGTTTAAAATCTGTAGGAAACTACCGTAAATCTGATGAAGTTTTAGTGAAATTCAATCAAAAAGCGACAACAGAAAAAAGATCTGATTTAATTAGAAATGATAAAAATTATCTGGAAATAATAAAAGAGAATTCTGGAAGATTTCAAATAGCAGACGCAGGAGTTAATTCCCGTTTTTCAGATTATGGAAGTACGGTTTATAACAACAAAATAATTTTTACTTCTGCGCGTGATACTGGCGGAGTTGTAAAAGCTAATTTTCAATGGACAAACAGATCTTTCTCAAGATTATACAGCGCTGTCTTATTACCTGATGGAAGTGTTGGAACGCCAGAACTTTTTATAAAAAGAAAAAAAGATAAGTTCAATGAATCTACTCCAATTTTTACAAAAGACGGAAGAACAATGTATTTCACGCGAAATAATTTCACTGATGGAAAAAGAGGACAGAATGATAAAAATGTTACGCTTTTAAAATTATACAAAGCAGATTTAATTGATGACGAATGGAAAAACATTAGAGAACTTCCTTTTAATAGTGACCAATACAGTACTGCACATCCTGCTTTAAGCGTTGATGAGAAATTTTTGTATTTCGCGTCAGATATGCCTGGAACCTTTGGTCAGTCTGATATTTATAAAGTAGCAATTAACGAAGATGGCACTTTTGGAAAACCAGAAAACTTAGGTCAAGAAATTAATACAGAAGGAAGAGAAACCTTTCCTTTTATTTCTGGCGAAAATGAACTTTATTTCGCTTCAGACGGACGTCCAGGTTTAGGAGGTTTGGATATTTTTGCTTCTAGAATAAAAGCAAACGGAAGTTATGATGAAGTTTTAAATGTAGGTGAGCCTGTAAATAGTAAACAAGATGATTTTGCTTTCAGTATCGACAGCAGAAGCAGAAGTGGTTATTTTTCTTCAAACAGACAAAATACTTTAGGTTTAGACGATATTTACAGATTTACAGAAACTAGAAGATTAATTTGTGAGCAAAATTTATCAGGAACTGTTACAGATGCTGAAACAAATGCTGTTTTAGCAAATACAGCTTTGACTTTGTTTAATGAAAAATTTGATCCAGTTGGAACAATTGTTACAGACGAAAAAGGAAATTATGTTTTTCCAACCGTAAAATGTGGCAAAAAATATACTATCAGAACTTCTAAAACAGATTATAATGCCAAAGAAGCTTCAGTAAACATTTTAAGAGATCAAGAAACAACTTTAATGATTGCATTAAATAAAGTATTTGTTCCTTTAACGGCAAAAACAATAGCAATCAAAAAAGTTGCTATTAGTCCTGTAAAATTAGGTTCGATGAAAGTTGGAGTTGACATTGCAAAACTTTTAAATCTTCCTATGAACTTTTTTGATTTAGGAAAAGCTACTATTAAAAAAACATCAGAACCGCAATTGATGAAAGTAGTAAATCTTTTAAAAGAATATCCAGAAATGAAACTTGATATTCGTTCGCATACAGACAGCCGTTCTTCTTCAGAAAGCAATCAAATTCTTTCGGACATGAGAGCGTTGTCAACAAAAAAATGGCTAGTACAAAAAGGAATCAGCGAAGACCGATTATCAGCAAAAGGTTACGGAGAAACACAATTGGTAAACAAATGTGCAGACGGCGTAAAATGTACCGAACAACAACATATGCAAAATAGAAGAAGCGAGTTTATCATTGTAGCAATGTAAAATGACTTTTTTTAAAATTATAAAAAACCTTTTCTAAATTTTAGAAAAGGTTTTTTTTTGAGGTTATATTTTTGTTTCTCAAAAAGTTAAAAAAACAAATTTTCATCAAAAAACAATTCTAAATGATTTGATTCTTTGCAGTATAATTTTGAATTTTTATTTTTTGTTTTATTATGTTTAAAATGAGTGAGTTGTGTTTTTAAAAAATCGATTTCGTTGCAAATTGTGTTTGTTTTTGTTTTAACTTTATAAATCTAAAAATTTTTCATTATGACTGTAGATCAAATACTTAAAGCAAAAGGAAGAAATGTTTATTCGATTTTCTCTAATTTAACAGTTTATGATGCCTTAAAGGTAATGGGAGAAAAGAATATCGGAGCAATTTTAATTATTGATGATAATGTTTTAAAGGGAATATTATCAGAAAGAGATTATGCTCGTAAAATTGTTCTAAAAGATAAATCTTCTAAAGAAACTTTGGTAAATGAGATTATGGAAAGCAATGTTTTTACAGTAAAACTTTCAGATAATCTTGAAGATTGTATGCAATTGATGAGTGAAAAAAGAATACGACACCTGCCTGTTGTAGAAGATGAAACGGTTGTTGGAATAATTTCAATCAGCGATGTAGTGAAGGCGATTATAGAAACTCAAAAAGAGACCATTCAGCATTTGAATTCTTATATTTCTCAATAAAAAGGATATAAAATCAATAAAAATTTAAAACGAGTCCAATTTCTATTGGACTTTTTTTATTTCTGAAAATCAATTTTCAGAAAAGAAAATACTAAAAATACGCCATTTTAAAACAAGACTTATATCTTTGTAAGCTAGAATAAAAGCTAAAATAATGAACAAAGAGAGTAAAAAAAGAGAAGCGTTACTGTACCATTCAGAGCCGACTCCAGGAAAAATTCAGGTAGTTCCAACAAAAAAATATGCAACCCAAAGAGATTTATCATTGGCTTATTCGCCAGGAGTTGCAGAACCATGTTTAGCAATTGCAGAAAACATTGATGACGTTTATAAATATACAGCAAAAGGTAATTTAGTTGCCGTAATTTCAAACGGTACAGCGGTTTTAGGACTTGGGAATATAGGTCCTGAAGCAGGAAAACCTGTAATGGAAGGAAAAGGTCTATTGTTTAAAATTTTCTCTGATATCGATGTTTTTGATATCGAAATAGGTACCGAAAATGTTGAAGAATTTATTCAGACTGTAAAAAATATCGCTCCAACTTTTGGAGGTATTAATCTAGAAGATATTAAAGCTCCAGAATCTTTCGAAATAGAAAGAAGATTGATCGAAGAATTGGATATTCCAGTAATGCACGACGATCAGCACGGAACTGCAATTATTTCTTCGGCAGCTTTAATTAATGCTCTTGAATTGGCAGGAAAAAAAGCAGAAGATGTAAAAGTAGTAGTTTCTGGCGCAGGTTCTGCAGCAATTGCTTGTACAGATTTATATGTATTATTAGGCGTAAAAGTAGAAAACGTTTTAATGTACAACAGTAAAGGACTTTTAACAAAAGACAATCCTTCACTTTCAGATTTACAGTTAAAATATGCTATTGACGGACCTAAAATTCCTTTAGCAGATGCTGTAAAAGATGCCGATGTTTTTATCGGATTATCTTCTGGCGATATTCTTTCTCCAGAAATGTTGCTTTCAATGGCAAAAAGCCCGATTGTTTTTGCAATGGCAAATCCGAATCCGGAAATCGATTATAATTTAGCTGTAGAAACGAGAAAAGACGTTATTATGGCGACAGGACGTTCGGATTTTCCTAATCAGGTAAATAACGTTTTAGGTTTTCCATATATTTTTAGAGGAGCATTAGACGTAAGAGCGACTAAAATTAACGAAGAAATGAAAATGGCAGCTGTAAAAGCTTTAGCCATTTTAGCAAAAGAACCAGTTCCAGAGCAAGTTAATGTTGCTTACGGAGCTACAAAATTAGGTTTCGGACAAGAATATATTATTCCAAAACCATTCGATCCTAGATTAATTACAGTTGTAGCGCCTGCAGTTGCAAAAGCGGCTATGGAATCTGGAGTAGCAAAAAATCCAATTACAGACTGGGCAGCTTATGAAGATGTGCTTCGTGAGCGTATGGGGAATGATAATAAAATGGTTCGTTTAATTACAAACCGCGCTAAACTTGATCCAAAACGAATTGTTTTTGCAGAAGCAGATCAATTAAATGTATTAAAAGCAGCTCAAATAGTTTACGAAGACGGAATCGGTTTTCCAATTTTATTAGGAAACAAAGAACAGATTTTAGAACTAAAAGAAGAATTAGGTTTTGATGCTGATTTAGAAATCATTGATCCGAAAACAGATGAAGAAGCAGAAAGACGAAATCGATTTGCAAAATCATTCTGGGAAACAAGAGGTCGCAGAGGTGTTTCGAAATTAGACGCTGAGAAATTCATGCGCGAAAGAAACTATTTTGCAGCTATGATGGTTAATGAAGGAGAAGCAGATGCATTAGTAACTGGACATTCAAGAAGTTATCCTTCTGTTGTAAAACCAATGATGCAGCTTATTCCAAAGGCACAAAACGCCTCTCTTATTGCAACGGCAAACATGATGCTAACTTCACGCGGGCCAATGTTTTTATCAGATACTGCAATCAATATTAATCCATCTGCTCAAGATTTGATTAATATTGCAATTATGACTTCTAAAACGGCAAGAATGTTTGGTATTGAGCCTGTTATAGCAATGGTTTCTTTCTCAAACTTTGGATCTTCAACTAGCGAAAGTGCTTCAAAAGTAAGAGAAGCAGTTGCTTATTTGCATAAAAATCATCCAGAAATGATTGTTGATGGAGAAATTCAGGCGGATTTTGCTTTAAATCAAGAAATGCTTGAAGAGAAATTCCCATTCTCTAAATTGGCTGGTAAAAAAGTAAATACATTGATTTTTCCGAATTTAGAGTCAGCAAATATCACTTACAAATTATTGAAAGAACTGTATAAAGTAAATTCAATCGGACCAATTATGATGGGAATGGGCAAGCCAGTTCACATTTTTCAATTAGGGGCAAGTGTTGAAGAGATGGTAAACATGGCTGCAATCGCAGTTATTGATGCACAGGAAAAAGAAAGTAAAAAGAATAAAATAGTTCAATAAACGTTCTAAAAGGATTGGGCAAATTTGTCGTAGTTTTATGGCATTTTTGTTATATTTGATACTAAGAAATTACATTTATGATAGCACATTTGCAAGGCAAATTAGTAGAAAAGAATCCTACAGAGGTTGTGATTGATTGTGGAGGCGTTGGTTATCAGGTGAATATATCCCTGCATACCTTCTCCTTAATTCCAAATTCTGAAAATATAAAATTGTATACGCATCTTCAAATCAAAGAAGATGCGCATACTTTATATGGTTTTGCCGAAAAATCAGAAAGAGAAATTTTTAGAATGCTGCTTTCCGTTTCAGGAATTGGAGCAGGAATTGCCAGAACGATGCTTTCGTCGATTGAGCCAAAACAAATTATTAATGCCATTGCGTCGGGAGATGTTGGTATAATACAATCTATCAAAGGGATAGGGAACAAAACAGCACAAAGAGTTATACTTGATTTAAAAGATAAAGTGTTAAAGTTGTACGATTTGGACGAAGTTTCGGTAGTTCAAAACAATAGAAATAGAGATGAAGCGTTATCTGCTTTGGAAGTTTTAGGTTTTGTTCGAAAAGCTTCTGAAAAAGTAGTAGAAAAGATTGTAAAAGAAGATCCAGAAGCTACTGTAGAAACAATCATTAAAAAGGCTTTAAAAAGCTTATAAATTCATTTTATATAAAAGAATTCTATGCGTAAAATTTGTATTTTGTTGCTGGTTTTGCTCTGCGGTACAGTTTTGCGTGCGCAGGTAAACCCGCCAACTCAAGATACAACTAAAACTCAGTTTTCAGTTGGTAAAATTGAGCTTGAAGATCCTCCAAGTGTAATGTCGGCTTATCGATACGATCCAATAACAGATCGTTATATCTACACCAATTCAGCTGATGGTTTTTCTATAAACTATCCTTTAATTTTAACTCCAAAAGAATATGAAGATTTAGTTCTAAAAGAATCCAGAAGGAATTATTTTAGAAAAAAATCGGATGCAATTGATGGTAAAAAAACAGGTGCCGAAGCTGCAAAAAAAGATTTGCTCCCAAGATATTATGTTAATTCAAGTTTGTTTGAAAGCATTTTTGGAAGTAATACAATAGACGTAAAACCTACAGGATCAGTAGAAATGGACTTAGGTTTACGGTATACTAAACAAGATAATCCTTCTTTTTCTCCTAGAAACAGATCCAGTCTGACTTTCGATTTTGATCAAAGAATCAGTATGAGTTTGATGGGGAAAATTGGAACGCGTCTTGAAGTAAATGCCAATTATGACACACAATCAACCTTTGCTTTTCAAAATTTATTTAAGCTAGCTTACACACCTTCAGAAGACGATATTGTTCAGAAAGTTGAAGTTGGTAACGTCAGTATGCCTTTAAATAGTACTTTGATTCGAGGCGCACAAAGCTTATTTGGTGTTAAAACACAATTACAATTTGGTAAAACAACCATAACAGGGGTTTTCTCAGAACAGAAATCTCAAACCAAAAGTATAGTCGCAGAAAGTGGAGGAACTGTTCAGAACTTCGATTTGTTTGCATTGGACTATGATAATGACCGACATTTTTTCTTATCTCAATACTTCAGAAATAAATACGATGCGTCTTTAAGAAACTATCCTTTAATTGACAGCCGAGTTCAAGTAACGAGAATAGAAGTTTGGGTAACTAATAAGCAAAATAGAGTTACAACTAGTAATAATAACTTAAGAAATGTTATTGCACTTCAGGATTTGGGAGAAGGACAAGTTACTGGTGTTCCTGATAACGAAGTGGTTGTAATAACAAATCCGACAGGTTTTTTTAATAATCCAATAGATTCTCCTACAGATAATACCAACAATAAATACGATCCTGCGTCGATAGGAAAAGCAGGAAGCTATTTAAATAATAATATTAGAGAAATTGTTACTGCAAAAACTGGATTTAATAATGCAAACGTTGCAGAAGGTACAGATTATTCTGTTTTAGAAAATGCTAGAAAATTAACCACACAAGAATATACTTTTAATCCGCAACTAGGTTATATCTCATTGCAGCAGCGTCTGGCAAATGACGAAATTTTAGCTGTAGCTTTTGAATATACAGTTGGAGGAAAAGTTTATCAAGTTGGAGAATTTGGTAGCGATGGTGTAGATGCAACTGTAGTTACTGGAAGTAATACAAATGGAAACCAAGCGATTGTTACACAAAGTTTAGTTTTAAAAATGCTGAAAAGTAGTTTGACAAACGTTAATAATCCAGTTTGGAACTTGATGATGAAAAACGTTTATCAGATTCCGCAAGCTTATCAAATTAAACAAGAAGATTTTAGACTTAATATTCTTTATACAGATCCTTCGCCAATAAATTATATTACGCCAGCAACAGGAAGTACTTTTCCACCAAATCCTGCACCAAATGATGTGGTAGAAAATACACCTTTACTTAATGTATTTAATTTAGATCGTTTAAATTACAATAACGATCCGCAGACTGGCGGTGATGGTTTCTTTGATTATGTTCCGGGAGTAACAGTAGACGTTCAAAATGCTCGAATTATTTTTACCACAAAAGAACCTTTTGGTGAGCTTTTATTTAGAAAATTAAATACAGGATCTGGAGAAAATTATAACGATCCAGCAACGTATAACGCGAATCAGCGTAAATATGTATTCCGAACTATGTATAGGAGTACGCAAGCAGGTGCATTACAAGACAGCGATAAAAACAAATTTTTATTAAGAGGAAAATACAAATCGTCGGGCAGTAATGGTATTCCAATTGGGGCATTTAATGTACCTCAAGGATCTGTTGTCGTAACCGCAGCAGGAAGAGTTTTGGTTGAAGGAATCGATTATAGTGTCGATTATCAATTAGGAAGAGTACAGATTTTAGATCCTTCGCTGCAAGCTTCAAATACACCTATTGAAGTTTCTTTGGAAAACAATTCGATCTTTGGACAACAGACCAGAAGATTTATGGGATTGAATGTTGAGCATAAAATTTCAGATAAATTTGTTGTTGGAGGAACTTTCTTAAAAATGACAGAGCGTCCGTTTACACAAAAATCTAGTTATGGACAAGAATCTGTAAATAATACTATTTTCGGTTTCAACGGAAATTATGCAACTGAAGTTCCATTTTTGACAAGATTAGCTAACAAGCTTCCAAATATTGATACCGATGTTCCTTCGAACCTTTCTATTCGTGGAGAAGTTGCCTTTTTAAAACCCGATGCGCCAAAAGCTAGTGATTTTGAAGGAGAAGCAACTATTTATATAGACGACTTTGAAGGTTCGCAGACAACTATAGATATGCGATCTGCTTATGCTTGGAGTTTGGCTTCAACACCTTTTATAAACTCTGCGACAGATAATACTTTTAATGCAGGTTCAAATACATTAGCATACGGTTACAAACGTGCAAAATTGGCTTGGTATACCATTGATCCGATCTTTTACACGTCTAAGCCATCTGGAATTTCAAATGATGATTTGTCTCTTAATACAACAAGAAGAATTTATAGCAGAGAGCTTTATCCTAATACAGATATTGCTCAAGGACAGATTCAGGTTGTAAATACGCTTGATTTATCTTATTATCCATCAGATAGAGGACCTTACAATAATAATCCAGATTTTGCTACAATGAGTCCTTCTACAAATTTTGGAGGTATTATGCGTGCTTTGAATTCGACAAATTTTGAACAAGGAAACGTAGAATACATTCAGTTTTGGGTATTAGATCCTTATGTTGGAAATGGAGAAGCTCAAGCAAGCAATACAGGAAAAATCTATTTTAACTTAGGTGAAATTTCGGAAGATATTTTAAAGGACGAAAGAAAACAATACGAAAACGGATTAGGGCCAGGTCAAATTATGGTAAATCCGCAGCCGCAATGGGGAGATGTGCCAGCGTCGCAATCTCTGATTTATGCATTTGATACAAATCCAGAAAACCGTAGAAATCAGGATGTTGGTTTAGATGGTCTTCCGAGTTCGAGAGAAGGAGCAATCTATACCAATTATGCTGGTGAAAATGATCCTGCAGCTGATGATTATACTTATTATTTAAATACAGACGGTGGAATTTTAGATCGCTATAAAAATTACAACGGTACAGAAAACAATTCAGCAGTTAGTGTAGATGATCCAAATCGTGGTTCTACAACACTTCCTGACGTAGAAGATATTAATCGTGATAATACCATGAGTACAATTAATGCTTATTATGAATATAGTATTGATTTAAGACCAGGTATGCAGATTGGAGAAAATTACATCACAGATATTCGTGAGCCAGAAGACGTTGGAAATGTAGAATTGCCAAACGGATCGACTACACGCGCAAGATGGATTCAGTTTAAAATTCCGGTTTCTCAGCCTAAAAATACAATTGGAAATATTACCGATTTCAGATCGATTCGTTTTATGAGAATGTTCATGACTGGATTTAGCGATCAGATGACGGTTCGTTTTGGAGCATTAGATTTAGTAAGAGGAGAATGGAGAAGATATACAGGTACATTAGATGCTAATGATACAACTCCAGATGATGACGGAACTGAATTTGATGTTGCGGCAGTTAATATTCAGGAAAATGGAACGAAATGTCCTGTAAATTATGTTATTCCGCCAGGAGTACAAAGAGAACAGCTTTATAATAATAATACTATTATTAATCAAAATGAACAATCTTTAGCCGTAAGAATTGCAGGTACTGGATTAGAATATCGTGATTCAAGAGCAGTTTTCAAAAATGTAAGTGTTGATATGCGTCAGTATAAAAAATTGAAAATGTTTCTTCACGCAGAATCACTTCTAAATGAAACTCCGCTTGAGAATGACGAAATGGTAGGTTTTATTCGTTTCGGTAACGATTTTACGCAAAACTTCTACCAAGTTGAGATTCCATTAAAAGTTACGGCAACTGGAGGTTCTTGTACAATAAGTCCGGATCAGGTTTGGTTAGACCAAAATAATATTGATCTGGCATTGTCTTTATTAACAGCAATGAAAATTAAGGCGATGACTATAGACCCTACTTCTTCAAAAAGAGATATTAACGGTATTTATTATCCTGATGATGATCCTGATGCAAGTGGAGGTGATGGTGACAGTAAATTGAGATTAGGTATTAAGGGAAATCCGAATTTTGGTTTAGTTCGAAATTTAATGGTCGGAGTAAAAAGTACGGCGGAACATAAAAATATTAAAGGGGAAGTTTGGTTTAATGAACTTCGTATGTCCGATTTGGAAAACAAAGGCGGTATGGCGGCTCTATTGAATATTGATACCAATATGGCTGATTTTGCAACTTTGTCTGCTTCTGGAAAAAAGAGTACAATAGGTTTTGGTTCTCTAGAACAAGGTGCAAATGAAAGAGATAGGGAAGATATTCAGCAATATAATATCGTTACAAATATGAATCTTGGAAAATTGCTTCCTAAAAAATGGGGAATCAATCTTCCTTTTAATTATGCAATTGGTGAAGAAGTCATTACGCCAGAATATGATCCGTTTAATCAAGATATTAAGCTAAGTCAATTAATAGCTGAAACTACAGATCCAGCCGAAAAAGATAATATAAGAACTCGCGCGGTTGATTATACAAAACGTAAAAGTATCAATTTTATCGGAGTGCGAAAAGATAGAGCTTTAGAGCAAAAACCTCATGTTTATGATGTAGAGAATTTTACATTTTCACAATCTTACAATCAGGTAGAACGACATGATTATGAAGTGGAAAATTATAACGATGAACAATCAAATACGGCTGTAAATTATGCTTATACATTCCAGCCAAAAGAAGTGGTTCCGTTTAAAAATAACCAATTCATGAAAAAAAGTGATTATTGGAAAATGTTAAGTGACTTTAATTTTAATTATTTGCCATCTAATATTTCCTTTAATAGTAATATTTTAAGACAAAGTAATCGTCAGCAATATAGACAGGTTGAATCTGTAGAAGGAATTGCACTAGATCCGCTTTACAGAAGAAATTTTGCATTTAATTATCAATATGGTTTTGGATTTAACTTGACAAAATCATTGAAATTGAATTATACAGCAGCTTCTAATAATATTGTAAGAAACTTTTTGAATGATGATAATACTCCAAAAGAAGACTTCAATATTTGGGATGATTATTTTGATATTGGAACACCGAATCAGCATTTACAGCAATTGATTGTAAATTATGATATTCCAATTAATAAAATTCCAATTTTTAGTTTTATAAAAGCAAACTATTCTTATACTGCCGATTACAACTGGCAGCGTTCTTCTACTGCATTCTCTCAATATGTAGAGGATGATACGACATATAATTTAGGAAATACAATCCAAAATGCCAATTCGAATACTTTTGCGGCAACTTTGAACATGAATTTGCTTTATAAATATTTAGGTTTAACTCCTGGCGCAAAACCTGCAAAAGCAAAACCTGCAGCGCCGCCAAAACCAGGGGAGAAAATTGTAAATACAGCGAAACCAACTGTAAGCAGAAGTCCTTTTTATGATGGAATGATTGGAGTTCTGACAAGTATCAAAAATGTTCAAATTAATTATACTGAAAATAGCGGAACGGTTCTGCCAGGATATATACCTGGAGTTGGTTTCTTCGGAACATCAAAACCGTCATTAGGATTCGTTTTTGGTAGTCAGGACGATGTTCGTTATGAAGCAGCTAAAAATGGCTGGTTAACCGATTATCAAAATTTCAATCAAAACTTCTCGCAAGTAAATACTAAGATGTTAAAAGTGACTGCCAATCTTGATGTGCTTCCTGATTTGAAAGTAGATTTATCAATGGATCGTTCTTATTCTGAAAATTCTTCAGAACAATACACAGTTAGAGATTCTATTGGAAGATTGTTTTATCAGCCATTATCTCCTTATACTTATGGAATGTTCTCTATTTCTACGGTGTTGATAAAAACTGCTTTTTCAACTAGTAATGAAACACAGTCGGCAGCTTTTGATGATTTTAGAAATAATCGTTTGATTATAGCAAATCGCTTGGCAGAAGAACATTATGGAGCGGGAATGCCAATTCCGAGATACGATGCTTCGACTCTTCCTCCAGAAGATACTTCTGTGCCAGTAGATAATATTGCAAATCCTAATAATACGGAAAGAAAGTTAATTCAGTCTAATGATGGTTATCCGATTGGTTTTAGTAAAAGTAATCAGGCCGTATTGCTTCCTTCGTTCTTAGCAGCGTACACAGGAAGTGATGCTTCTAATGTTTCAACGGGTATTTTTAGAAGTTTTCCTATTCCGAACTGGTCAATAAAATATAACGGATTAATGCGTTATAAATACTTTAAAGATCATTTTAGACGTTTTTCATTACAGCATAATTATAGAGCTTCTTATACTGTTAGCCAGTTTAGATCGAACTTTGATTACCTTGAAAATCCAAATGGACAAGATGTAAATTCAAATTTCTTCAACAAAACAGTGATGTCAAATATCAACTTGGTGGAGCAGTTTAGTCCGCTTATTCGAGTTGATTTTGAATTGAAAAGTTCGCTTCGATTGCTGACAGAAATTAAGAAAGATCGAGCTTTATCAATGAGTTTTGATAATAATTTGTTGACAGAAGTGAAAGGAATAGAATATGTTGTCGGATTAGGATATCGCTTTAAAGATGTCATTATATCTTCTCGACTTGCAGATAATCCAACAGGAATTATTAAAAGTGATATTAATATAAAAGCAGATTTTTCATATAGAAATAATGAAACATTAGTTCGTTATTTAGATTACGATAATAATCAGCTTGCAGCGGGACAAAATATTTGGACATTAAAGTTAACAGCTGATTATGCTTTTAGCAAAAACTTAACAGCAATATTCTACTACGATCATTCGTTCTCGAAAGCAGTTATTTCAACTTCATTTCCTTTAACGAATATTAGATCTGGTTTTACGCTACGTTATAATTTCGGGAATTAATTTTTAGTTTCTAAACTAGATTTCATTGGAAGATTATTACATTTGTGGCTTAAATTTTAAATTATCAATTTTCAAACATACTATTATGAGCATACCAGCAAATTTAAAGTACACAAAAGATCACGAATGGGTTAGCATCGAAGGAGATGTTGCGACTGTAGGAATTACTCATTTTGCACAAAAAGAGTTAGGAGATATCGTGTATGTTGAGGTAGAAACTTTAGATCAGACACTTTCAAAAGATGAGGTTTTTGGAACTGTTGAGGCTGTAAAAACAGTTTCAGATTTATTTTTACCATTAACAGGTGAAATCATTGCTTTTAATGAAGATTTAGAAAGTGCTCCAGAAACTGTAAATTCTGATCCTTATGGAGCAGGATGGATGATTAAAATTAAAATTTCAGATGCATCAGAAATTGATTCTCTATTGTCTGATGAAGCTTATAAAGAATTAATCGGTGCCTAAACAACTGCTATTAATTTGGGCAATTATCTGCTCTGGAATTATTGCTTATCTGTGTCTAACAGATTCGGGCAATTTGCCAGCAGTTAATTTTCCAAGTTTAGATAAAATTGTACATTTCTGTTTTCATTTTGGATTTACAATTTCTTGGATTTTGTTTTTCAAAAAAGAATTGAAAGGAAAAGAAGCAGATGATTATAAGGCTTATTTGATTTCGTTTATATTCTCTGTTTTTTTTGGAATTACAATCGAGATTATGCAAAATGCTCTTACAGTTACCAGAGCGGCAGATATATCAGATGTTTTAGCAAATGCTCTTGGAGCGTTTACGGCAGTTTTTTCTGCTATCGCTTTTAAAAAGCAGATGGATAAGATATAAATATTGAAAACCCACTTCGGTGGGTTTTTTTGTACAATAAAATCAAGCTTTTAAAAGCTGTGTTTTTTGAATATAAAATGTACTTTTGTGCTGGTTTTCTGCAATTTCGATCATTATGAATGTAAAACAATATTTAGATTCTACTTATTTAAAAACTGCTTCTCAAGCTGGCCTGTCTGATGCAGAAAATGCTTTGGTGGTAAAAAATATCATTGTTGAGGCAATTAAGGAAGAATTTAAATTGGTAATGATCCGCCCTGAATATGTTGCAATGGCGAAAGAAATGATCGCAGAAGCTAAATCTGTTTTGTTGGTCGGAACTGTAATTGATTTTCCAGAAGGCAAGTCAAGTCTTGAAACTAAAATAAAAGAAGCCAATGAAGCTATTGCAAACGGAGTCGACGATTTGGATTTTGTTTGTAATTATGAAGCTTTTAAAAATGGAGAAATAGATTTGGTGAAAAATGAAATCTTAATAGGAACTCAGATTGGCTTGGCTCATAACAAAACAGTAAAATGGATTATAGAAGTTGCGGCTTTGACGGATAAAGAAATCATACAATTATCGGCTTTGATCAAAAATGTTGTGGTATCTCATTTCGATGAAGAAGATTTTTCTTCTGTGTTTGTTAAGTCATCAACAGGATTTTATAAAACAGAAAACGGACTTCCGAATGGAGCAACTGTCTCTTCAATAATTATAATGCTTGAAAATGCATCGCCTTTGCCAGTAAAAGCAGCGGGCGGTGTGCGTTCGTATGAGGAAGCAATAGAAATGATTAATTTAGGAGTGCAGCGAATTGGCACTTCGGCGGCAAAAGCAATTGCAAACGGACAAATTTCCCCAAATCAATATTAAATAAATACCTGTTTTAGTGAATAAGTTTTTTTTATCCCTTGTTTTAATTTTTTTGTTTTTAAATGCTTCGGCACAGCAAAATGGCAATCCTTCAATTCAGCCTGGTTTTACTGCTGAGATGTTTCCTGTTTTTCCAAATTGTGAAAATTTAGATGGCAAAAAACTAGAAAATTGTTTTTATAAAGAAGTTCAGGATTTTGTGTTTGGTAATTTTCAAGTTCCTGAAAACTTAAAAGAAAAAAAATACAAAGGAGAAGTAAAAGTTCTTTTTGAAGTTGATGCGACTGGGGAATTTAAAATAATTTATGTTTCGGCTGTAAGCGAAGAATTGTCAACAGAAGCAAAACGTGTTTTTGGAAAATTTCCTAAAATTAAACCTTCAACTTATAATGGAAAACCGACGTATTCAAAATATACCATTTCAATTGATATACCTTTAAAAAGTTCACAGCAAATTGCTGCTGAAGCTTTGGCTGCGTCAGAAATTTTAAAACCAATTGAAAAACCTATGACAGAATTGGATAGCATTGTTTATAAAAAATACAATAATCCAGAATTCGACAGTCATTTAAATATTCCGTTTTCACATAGTTATTACGCTCAGTTTGATGGCGCAATGAATCAGGTTGGAAGTAATAACCATACTGCTTCTAAACCATTTACTTACGGAGAAGTTTCGAAATATTATAATTTGAAAGCAGTTAACCAATCATTACAGAAAAATGTTTCGAGTTGGTTAGGAAGAAAATGGTGGAATGAAAACATGGTGCAGATTCAAGGTGAAGGATATTGGCTTGCTTTAAATCCGATTGTGGATTTGCAATTAGGAAAAGCTTCAGATATTGATGCTTCTTACACTTACGTGAATACTAGAGCGTTGAATTTTAGAGGAGGTTTAGGGAAACAAATCAATTTTACAACAACATTTTTTGAAAGTCAGGGAAGATTTGCGGGCTATTTTAATGATTATGCAGAATCTATAAAACCTTCTGGAGGAAATCCGGCGATAATTCCAGGAGTTGGAATTGCGAAAAGATTTAAAACCGATGCATACGATTTTCCTTTAGCGGAAGCTAATATTACTTACACGCCAAGTAAAATCTTTGATTTGCAATTGGGTTATGGAAGAAATTTTATTGGAGATGGTTATCGTTCTCTTTTAGAAGGAGATGGAGCAAGTCCATATCCTTACTTTAAAATTAATACCAAATTTTGGAAAATAAAATACACTAACACCTATATGTGGTTGAAAGATGTTCGTCCAGATGTAACTGTTGAAAGAACATATGCTACTAAATTTATGGCCAATCACTATTTAAGCTGGAATGTTTCGAACAGATTAAATTTAGGTTTCTTCGAATCGGTAGTTTGGACAGATACAAATAATAGAGGTTTTGATATTAATTTTGTGAATCCGATTATTTTTTACCGCGCCGTAGAATTCGGTTCTTCTTCAAGAAGCGGAAATGCTCTTTTAGGAATTACAGGAAAATATAAATGGAATAACAGCATTAATTTGTATTCGCAATTTTTGATTGATGAATTTTCGGTTTCTGATGTTGGAGCAGGAAACCAAAGCTGGAAAAATAAATTCGGATTTCAGTTAGGAGCAAAATATTTTAATGCGTTTAATGTAAAAGATTTATTGGTTCAAGTAGAATTTAATCATGTGCGCCCTTATGTATATTCTCATAGTGCCGTTATTACAAATTATGGACATAATAACCAAAGTATCGGGCATCAATGGGGAGGTAATTTTAAAGAGCTTATCTTAATTGGACGTTATCATAAAGGACGTATTTTTGGAGATGCAAAAATCACGATGGGAACCAGAGGTTTAGATTTTGATACTGCCGAAGATTCATATAATTATGGAGGCAATATTTATAAAAGTTACGACGAAAATCGTCCGTATGATACAGGTGTAAAAGTAGGGCAGGGAAACAAAACAAGTGTTTTTATTGCAGATATTCAAGGCGGTTATCTGATAAATCCAATGACTAATTTAAAATTATTTGGAAGTCTTATTTACCGAAATTTTGATCCTACACAAGAGACGGCATCTACTTTTAAACAAAGTACAACTTGGTTTAGCATTGGTTTGCGGTCTGATATTTTTAATTGGTATTTTGATTACTAGGATTTTTAATAAGATTTTTCGAAATAATAGTGTTAAAGAAAGCTGAGATCTTAGTTTGTAAAGGTTTTATTGAAAAAAATCTAATTTTATAGGCCTAAATTCTACAATCTAATTTGTACATTTGCACCACTCAAAAAAAATACACAAATATCAACGATATTGAACGCTGCAAAAAATACATTATCAATCAAATCAATATTTCTAGACTTTAAAGAGATTACTAAAGCCGGTTTGGCTATTAGTGTTTTGTTCTCTTCTATAGCAGGATATTTATTAGGAGTTGATTCTGAACATCCATTTAGTTGGAGTGTTTTAGCTGTTTTAGCAGTTGGAGGATATTGTATGGTTGGAGCCTCAAATGCTTTTAATCAGGTAATTGAGAAAGATATTGATTCTTTAATGGATCGTACTAAAAATCGTCCAGTTCCTTCAGGACGTATGAGTCCAAAAGTTGCTTTGTTGGTTGCGAGTTTGCTAACTATTATTGGTATAGCGCTGCTTTATACTATAAATGCTAAGTCGGCAATGTTTGCTGCAATTTCTATATTCTTATATACAAGTGTTTATACGCCATTAAAAACAGTTACTTCATTATCTGTTTTTGTTGGAGCATTCCCTGGTGCAATTCCGTTCATGTTGGGTTGGGTTGCGGCAACTGGAGAATTTGGTATTGAGGCTGGAACCTTGTTTTTGATCCAATTTTTTTGGCAATTTCCACACTTTTGGTCTATTGGATGGTTCTTGTATGAAGACTATGAAAAAGCAGGAATTTTTATGTTGCCTACAGGCAGAAAAGATAAAGGAACTGCATTACAGGTTATTTTGTATACAATTTGGTTGATAATTGCTTCATTGTTGCCAGTGTTAGGTTTTACTGGGCAATTGTTTATTTCGCCAATTGCGACAGTTTTAGTATTTCTTTTAGGAATCTGGATGCTTTTTTATGCAGTAAAACTGTATAAATTGAGAACAGCAAAAGCAGCAAGAACACTAATGTTGGTTAGTGTTTCTTATATTTCGCTTTTACAGATTGTATATATTGTAGATAAATTTTTAAGATAGTTATGGAAATGACGTTGAAAACAAATGATGAACAGGCTCAAAAGTCAAAATCAGCAAAACTGATTCTGCTTTTTGCAATGGTTAGTATGACCATGATGTTCGCAGGATTAACAAGTGCATTTGTGGTAAGTAAATCAAGAGCGGATTGGTTGAAGAATTTTGAACTTCCTTCTGCATTTTATTGGAGCACAGCAGTAATTATTGCTTGCAGTGTTACTTTTCATTTAGCAAAAAAAGCCATTCAGAAAGATAATAGAAGCGCAGTTACAAGCTTGCTTTTAGGAACTTTGGCTTTAGGGATTTTATTTATTGTACTTCAATTTCAAGGATTTGGACAAATCGTTGAGCAGGGGTATTATTTTACAGGACAAGGTAGCTCAATTACTACAACTTTCCTTTATGTGGTAACAGTTACACACTTGTTGCACTTAGCTGGCGGATTAATTTCACTTTTAATTATAATTTATAATCATTTTAAACAAAAATACAATTCGACTCAAACTCTTGGTATAGAACTAGGTGCGATGTATTGGCACTTTTTGGATTTATTATGGGTATATTTATTTTTATTTTTATTTTTCTTTAAATAAGAAAAAAACGTAAATTTGGGAACTTTTTAACGAATATCTTTTATGGGAGCGACAGTTACTACTGCAAACAACGACGAAAAAACTTGGGGAGGCGGTCATGAGATCCAGCCACTAGGATCAAGTTATGGTAAAATGATGATGTGGTTTTTTATCGTATCAGATGCCTTAACATTCTCTGGATTTCTAGGAGCTTACGGTTTTTCTAGATTTAAATTTATTGAAACTTGGCCTTTGGCTGATGAAGTGTTTACTCACTTTCCATTTATGCATGGTGTTGCGGCTCCAATGTATTATGTAGCATTAATGACTTTTATTTTGATCTTTTCATCTGTAACAATGGTATTAGCTGTTGATGCAGGACACCAATTGAAAAAGACAAAAGTTGCTATTTATATGTTCTTGACTATTATTGGAGGTTTTATTTTCGTTGGTTCTCAAGCTTGGGAATGGAAAAACTTCATTAAAGGTGAATATGGAGCAGTTGAAACAGTTGGAGGAAGTTTACTTCAATTTGTTGATAAAGACGGAAAAAGAGTTGCTTTAGCTGATTTTGCTGTTAAATTGCCAGAACAAAGAGAAGCTTTGACAAGAAGTCATTCAACTTGGTTTATGGAAGATGCTCAATCACTTCCAACTTATACAGTAGCAGAAGTTCAAGCTGGATTTAAAGCACATCCTGAAATTTTAATTAGAACAGAAAAACTTACTGATAAAAAGAAAAAAACAGTATTATCAAGAGAAGAGTCTGAAAAACATTTAGCATCTGCTAAATATGTTGTAGAAGGAGCTAACTTGATTAGAAACGAATACGGTAATAAATTATTTGCTGATTTCTTCTTCTTTATTACAGGTTTCCACGGATTCCACGTATTCTCAGGAGTTATTATTAATATCATCATTTTCTTTAATGTATTGTTAGGTACTTATGAGAAGAGAAGAAGCTACGAAATGGTAGAGAAAGTTGGTTTATACTGGCACTTCGTAGATTTAGTTTGGGTATTTGTATTTACAGTTTTCTACCTAGTTTAATTTTTAGCATTTAATTATTATGTCACACGAGCACGTATCAAATACAAAAAGAATCTGGTTTGTTTTCGCATTACTTTCAGTAGTAACTACAGTAGAAGTTATTTTAGGTATCTACAAACCTGCATCATTAGAGTTTACGCATTTTATCGGTTTGAATTTGTTAAACTGGATTTTCTATATTCTAACAGTTTTCAAAGCATACTATATTGTATGGGCATTTATGCACATGGAAGGTGAAAAAAGCAGCCTTAGATGGTCTGTTGTTTCTCCTGTTATCTTCCTAGTTTTATATTTATTGTTTATTCTGTTGACAGAAGGACATTATATTTATGGGGTTTTTAAAGATTCTACTATTAAATGGAATTTTTAACATGATATTAATTCGAAAAGAGTCCCGATAACATCGGGATTTTTTTATTTTTGTACCTCAATTATTTCCGTTAATACAATGAAAAAAAATATAGTTCTATTTGTACTTTTTGTTCTTCCAATTGTAGCTTATTTATTTTTTGCTTCTGGTGTAAATAGTTTTACGACACTTCCTGTAATAACACCAAAAGTTGCTGACTTTGGAAATTGGGAATCCCTAAACGGAAAAAAAATCTCATTAGATAAAAAAATAACTGTTCTTGGTTTTGCAGGTTCAAATATTTTAGAAAATCGAGGAAACTATTTCAACTTAAATGAGAAAATCTACAAGCGTTATAATGGCTTTGAAGATCTTCAGTTTGTAGTCTTGTGTCCGCTTGGAACAGAAACTGAAGCTCAGAAAATTGTTGATGCCTTATCTCCTTTTACAGATGTGAAAAACTGGAACTTCGTATTTGCATCTAAAGAAGAAATTCAGAAATTCTATGATGGGCTTCATTTAAAAGAAAAACTAAATGAAAATCTTGGCACTTCAAATGTTTATATCATCGATAAAGAACGTAATTTAAGAGGAAGAAAAGATAAAAAAGAATATAAAGAAGGTTATGATACTTTTCACCCATCAGAGTTGAGCAATGAAATGCTGGATGATTTTAAAATTATCCTGTATGAATACCGTGCAGCTTTAAAGAAAAATCATAATGCTACAAAACAACTTTAAAATCATTTATAATGTTTAAGAATAAATCATATATCGGAATCTCTTTTATCATTTTGATTTTTGGGATTTACGCCATTCCTAAAATTGTTGATCGTGTTAAAAATGGTGATGTTGTTAAAGGAAATCGTTTGGATAATGTTGGGGCAAAAACTCCAAAAGACACAAAACTTTTGACAATTGGTCCAGCTCCAAAATTCGAATTAACAAATCAGGATAACGCAAAGGTTTCTAATGAAACGTATAAAGGAAAAGTATATGTTTTAGAATTTTTCTTTACAACTTGTCCATCAATTTGTCCAAAGATGAATATGAGTATGTTGGAGATTGAAAAAACTTTTTTTGGAAATCCTAACTTTGGAATTGTTTCGATAACTATTGATCCAAAACATGATACTCCGCAAGTTTTAAAAGACCACGCCAAATTATTGGGCGCGAAATCGTCAAATTGGAATTTCTTAACAGGCGATAGAGATGTGATAATGGACTTGTCTAATAAAGGATTTAATCTATACGCGGGTGCAAATGATAAAGTAAGCGGAGGATTTGAGCATTCAGGTTTGTTTGCTTTGATAGATAAAGAAGGAAATATTCGTTGTAGAAAAGATGAGTTTGGGAATCCGAATATTTATTATGATGGTTTAGATAAAAAAGGTGTACGTGATATTCAAGAGGATATTAAAATTTTATTAGCAGAATAAGTGATGGAAGATAATTCTTTAGAAAAAAAATATAATAAATTAATTGTTGCAGTTTCAATTATAATACCAATTGTCGTTGCAATTTTGTTTGGTGTTAAGCTTAAAGATTTTGGTTTTGATGTAGAACCATTATCATTTTTACCGCCAATTTATGCTACCACAAACGGAATAACTGCTGTAGTATTAGTATGGGCAGTTTTAGCAATTAAAAACGGAAAGCAAAAATTACATGAAAGGTTGATGACTTTTGCAATTGCATTATCTGTTGCTTTTTTGGTTATGTATGTTGCTTATCACATGACTGCAGATTCTACTAAATTCGGAGATTCGAATCATGACGGAGTTCTTGATGCTGTAGAAAGCGCTAAAGTTGGATCACTGCGATTAGTGTATTTTATTATTTTGATTACACATATTTTGCTTTCGATAGCAATTATTCCGCTTGTTTTAATTACTTATGTGAGAGCGCTTGGACAGCGATTTGATAAACATAGAAAAATAGCTAAAATCACTTTTCCAATTTGGCTTTATGTAGCTGTAACAGGAGTTGTGGTATTTTTAATGATTTCTCCTTACTATGCACACTAAAAATAATATTCAAAAATCAAAAGTCAAATTTCAAAGTTTCGTTTTTGGAATTTGTTTTTTCTTCATTGGAATTTCAATGAATGCACAATGTGCGATGTGTCGTGCGGCCTTATCTGGAGATTCTAATATCAAAAAAGCTGAAGCAGTAAACGATGGAATAGTGTATTTAATGGTTATTCCTTATCTGCTGGTAGCAATAATAGGTTATCTTATTTACAAAATGTATACATCTAAAAAGAAAAAAGCAGTGTAATTTTACACTGCTTTTTTTATTTCAATCCATTTACCGAAACATTTACTGTTCCGTTTATTTTGATGAAAGCTATAATTGCCTGATTGGTTAACTGAATTTTATCAAACTGTATATCTTCCATTTTTCCATTTACAAAAACACCTGGCATTGGAGAATAATTTTTCAAGTAACCTGCCATGTTTTTTTTGCCTTCTTCTAAATTGGGTTGAATAGAATATCGACAGCTTTCTTCCATTTTTCTTAAAACATAACCTTGAGCAAGCCAATTTGCTGTTCTCATTAATTTGCTTTTGGTATCCAAAACATAATCTAATTTATCAAAATAAATTTCTTTGGTCTGAGGATTATATTTTGGAAATCCATTTAAGTAAAGTGTTCCGTTTATTGATCCTAAAACATCAAGTGCAATAACCATTTTTCCGTTTTTATGCCAAATCGTAACATTTTTCACGGTTACTTTTTTGTTTCCTGAGCCAAATTCTTGTCCCGCAAAATTCTTAGTCATAATCTTAGAAGCATCTACATAACTTGAAATTGCGGCTATGTTTGCGGAAATTTGGTTTGGAATTTTAGTAACGGGTTTTAAAATAATTTTATTAGCATTAAATTTTGATTCTGGCTGTTTGCCAACAATTGTTTCCATGTTGCACTTCATTCCCATGTCTAATAAAAATGAATCGTTTTTAAGTTTGGCATTAGTCGAATAAATCTCGATTGGAACAATTCTTAACCAGCTTTCGTAAGTGTCACTCATTTGAAAAGGAGTACAAATTTTTTCAACAGCCTGCAGAACATTCGGTTTAAAATCCATTGATTTTTCGATTGCTTCATCAATTTTCTTTTCTAATTTATTTTTGAAAATAGAAATTGCAGGATTAATTAAATAGGTAATCGGCATATTTTTACCCAAAACGTTCATAGTTGGGCTTTCGCTCCAATCAATAGATTTAAATTCGGTTTTAGTGGTAAGTTTCCAGTTTGTTAAAGCGGCTTCGCTAGACAATGTGATAGTGCCGTTTAAGTTAAACTCTCGAATATCGTATAATTCTACGCCTAGTTTTTTGGTTCCGATTCGATATTTAATATTCGCTTTAAGCGGCAAAATCGTTTTAAGTTTTTTATCGGGATTTGAAGGATCGTTTTGAATTTTGATTGGAGCTTGTTTCCAAATTTTCATTTCGATATCGTCGTCATCAATAGTGTTATCTTCATAAATCAATCCGTTTAAAACTGCATTGGTTTGGTTTTCAATATCAGTCAATTTTATAGTAATCGGCAGATTGATAAATGAAGGGTTGATGTCGTAAATCAGCGGACTTGCGTCGTCTGGTTCTGGTTTTAATGTTTCTAATTTTTGAGAGGAAGAACAGCCTGTAAACAAGATATAGGCAGTAAGTATTGTAATGATTGAAGTCAGTTTCATTAATATGAATTTTTAATACTGGAGTAAAATTACAAAAACAATCATATTTTATTAAAAAAGTGTAACATTTAGTAAATATTGAAGTCTTATACAAGAATGCTAACGAAAGTATTAACTTTTTATTATCATAAATTACTTAATAAAAATGTTATTATTGTCTAAAAATTTAACAATACCATGATTGAAATTAAAGATTTACACAAGTCCTACAAAATGGGAAGTTCCGAATTGCACGTATTAAAAGGTATAAATTTTAATATCGAAGAAGGTGAATTAGTTGCAATCATGGGTTCATCTGGTTCTGGTAAATCTACACTCTTAAATATCTTAGGAATTTTGGATGAAGCAGATTCTGGAAGTTATATTTTAGATAAAACACCAATTAAAAAATTGAATGAAACCATTGCTTCTAGATATCGAAACAAATTCTTAGGTTTTGTTTTTCAGTCTTTTAATTTAATCAATTATAAAAGTGCATTAGATAACGTTGCAATGCCTTTATATTATCAAGGTATAAAGAGGAAAGAGCGTTATGAGATTGCCATGAAATATTTAGAAAAAGTTGGTTTAGGAACTCATTCGCATCATTTACCAAGTGAACTTTCTGGTGGGCAGAAACAGCGTGTGGCTATAGCGAGAGCATTGGCTTCAAATCCGAAAGTTTTGTTGGCAGATGAGCCTACGGGAGCTCTTGATACGAAAACTTCTTACGAAGTAATGGAACTTATTCAGGGAATTAATGATGAAGGAAAAACGATTCTGATTGTTACACACGAACCTGATATTGCTGCAATGTGCAAAAGAAATGTGGTCCTAAAAGACGGACTTATTATTGACGATAAAAAAGTAGAACAAGTTAGAGCTTCGTCTTATGTTTAATATCGAGCGTTGGCAGGAAATATTTGAAGCCATTTCTAAAAACCGTTTAAGAACATTCTTAACCGGAATTTCTGTGGCTTCGGGAATCTTCATTTTAGTAATTTTACTCGGAGCTGGTAAAGGTCTTCAAAACGGAATTGAAAAACAATTTGAACGCGACGCTGCCGGAATTATTGAGGTTTGGTCTGGAACAACAACTAAAGAATATAAAGGATTAAATCCTGGACGTCAAATTCAGTTTAGAAATAGCGATTACAATCAATCTGTTCAGAAGTTTGAAGATAAATTAGATTTGAGAGCTTCGACACAGAATTATTGGGGGCAGTCTTTTGCTTATGGTAAAGAATCTGGTAATTATCAGTATCGTGGCGTTAATCCAGATTATGGCGGAATTGAAAATTTAACCATTGTTCAAGGTCGTTATGTAAATGCTAAAGACATAGAAAGTAATGCAAAAGTGGCTGTTATCGGAATGAAATTGAAAACAGATTTGCTTAAAGATAAAAATGCTATCGGAGAAGAAATCTTAATCAACAATATTAGTTTCAAAGTAGTAGGAGTTTTTACCGATCCAGGAGGAGAAAGAGAAGAAACTCGTGCGTATCTGCCATTGACTACTGTTCAGAAAACGTTTGGTGCTGGCGATAAGATTAGCAATTTGTTTTTTACATTAAAAAAGACAGATAACTATGATGAAGCATTGGCACAATCTGAAAAGTTTACCCAAGATTTAAAGAATCTGCTAAAAAGCAAAAACATGGTTGCGCCCGAAGATGATAGCGGTATTGGTGCGTATAATTCTGTTAAAGATGCCAAACAATTTTATGACCTGAATTTATATATCAGACTCTTTTTCTGGTGGGTTGGTATTTGTACCATTATTGCTGGAGTTGTAGGAGTAAGTAATATTATGCTTATTATAGTGAAAGAACGTACAAAAGAAATCGGAATTAGAAAAGCTCTTGGCGCTTCGCCATTTTCTATCATTTCTATGATTCTTCACGAATCGATATTTATTACAACAATTGCTGGTTTTGTTGGTTTACTTGGAAGTTTGCTATTATTAGAATTTGTTGGGCCAATGGTTCAGAGCGAATTTTTTAGAAATCCAGAAGTAGATTTTAGTGTGGCATTAACCACCTTAGTATTGCTTGTTTTTGCAGGCGCAATGGCTGGATTTTTCCCAGCTTACAGAGCGGCCAAAATTAAACCTATTGTAGCACTTAGAGATGAATAATTATGTTTAGTAAAGATAATTGGGACGAAATTTTACAGGCTTTAACGGCAAATGTATTCAGAACTATACTGACTGCTTTTGGTGTGTTTTGGGGGATATTTATTTTGGTAATATTACTTGCGGCAGGAAATGGTCTAGAAAATGGTGTAAAAAAAGGTTTTGACGGAATTGCCACAAATACAATGTTTATGTGGAGTCAGACAACGTCTAAAGCATATAAAGGTTTACCAAAAACACGTCGTTACGATTTTAGAAATAGCGATGTCGCAGCATTAAAACAAGCGATACCAGATTTATTGTATGTTTCTCCTAGAAATCAGCTAGGAGATTTTAACGGAACAAATAATGTTGTTAGAGGAACAAAAACTTCTGCTTTTACAATTTATGGAGATTATCCAGAATTGATTAAGCAACAGCCAATGGATATTATTAAAGGGCGTTTTGTGAATCAGCAAGATATTAATGAACGAAGAAAAGTAGCTGTAATCGGAAAAGGCGTTATAAGCGAACTTTACGGAAAAGAAGAAGAAGCTGTTGGGACTTATATAAAGATTAATGGGATTAATTTTATGGTTGTTGGAGTTTACAGATCTAAACAACAAGGAGGAAATGCCGAACAAGAGCAAAAGAATATTTTTATTCCATTTACAACCTTTCAGCAGGCTTTTAACTATGGCGATAAAGTTGGTTGGATGGCACTGACGGCAAAAGATGAATCTTCTATAACAGAGTTAAAACCAAAAATTTTAGAGATTATTAAAGCTTTACATTCAGTTAATCCGACGGATGAGCGTGCAGTCGGGAATTTTGACTTGTATGAGCAATTTAACAAAGTGCAAAGTCTATTTAATATCCTAAAAGTGATTGCTTATTTTGTCGGAACCTTAGTTTTGATTTCTGGAGTAATCGGAATTTCTAATATCATGCTTATTGTGGTTAAGGAACGTACAAAAGAAATTGGAATTAGAAGAGCTTTAGGAGCAACACCAGCAAATATTAGAGCGCAAATATTATCAGAATCTATATTTTTAACCATTATTTCTGGAATGCTAGGAATAGCCGTCGCCACAGGAATCATTGCCCTTTTAAACCTAGCGTTAGATTCCATGCCCCCCGGAGGAGATACTATGTTTGCAAATCCGAGTGTAGATTTAAGAGTAGTGTTTGTGGCGTTATTAATATTAGTAGGTTCAGGATTGCTTGCCGGATTTATTCCAGCGCAGACTGCCATTAATGTTAAACCAGTAGATGCTTTAAGAACAGAATAAAATTATCAATCAAAATAAATCGATTAAACCAAAAACAAATGAAAAAAGGAGTAACGGTAACCATTTTAATATTTATTGCAATTGTATTTTTTGGCGCACTTTATTATTTGTATGCTAAAAATCAAGAACCGCCAGTTGTATTTAAAACGGAGAAAGCAGAAATTAAAACTATCGTAAAAAATACTATTGCGACAGGGAATATTCAGCCTGATGAGGAGGTTCTAATCAAACCAAATATCTCAGGAATTATTGAAGAAGTTTATATCAAAGCGGGAGAAAAAATCAAAGCTGGAGATATGATTGCTAAAATTAGAGTTGTAGCAAATGTTTCTAATGTAAGCAGTACTCAAAATCAAGTTACAACGGCAAAAATTGCTTTAGATAATCAAGAAAAACTTTATAAAAGACAAAAAACATTATTTGAGAAAGATGTTATTTCTGCAAATGATTTTGATGCCGCTCAAGTTGCTTACAATCAGGCAAAACAAACTTATTTGGCAGCAAAACAAAGTCTTGATATTGTAAAAACAGGAACAACTTCTTCATTCGGAACTTATGCAAATACTTTGATTCGTTCGACGGTAAACGGAATGGTTTTAGACGTTCCTGTAAAAGTTGGAAATCAAGTAATTGAAAGTAATAATTTTAATGAAGGAACAACAATCGCTAGTGTTGCAGATGTTGGAAGAATGATTTTTATTGGAAAAATCGATGAATCTGAAGTTGGAAAAATCAAAGAAAAAATGCCAATTGAAATTACAATTGGAGCTATCGAAAATAAAAAATTTGAAGCAGTTTTAAACTACATTGCACCAAAAGGAGTAACCGAAAATGGCGCAATTCAGTTCGAAATAAAAGCGCAGATGATCAATAGAGATGATACTTTTATCAGAGCTGGATTGAGTGCAAATGCTTCTATTATTTTAGAAAAAGCAGATAAAATTCTAGCTATTAAGGAATCATTGGTTCAATTTGACAAAAAAACACAAAAGCCTTATGTGGAAATTGAAACAGCTCCGCAAAAATTTCAGAGAAAAGATTTGGTTCTTGGAGTTAGCGACGGAATCTACGTTCAAGTTAAAAGCGGGATAAAAGATACAGATAAAATTAAAATCTGGAATCAAGGTCTAATTAACGAAACGGATAAGGAAAAAAAATAAGCTAATTTGAAAGTTTAAGGATCTTTTTGGTTTTAAAAAATGTTAAATTTGCGTGGTTCGGTTTACTGCGCTTTCATTAAAAAAATATGAAAATAAATAAATATAATAGTCTGGTTTTTGCAATGTTATTCGGTTTCGGATTAACTAGCCAAGCGCAATCAAAAAAATGGACTTTGGAAGAATGTGTTCGATACGCATTAGAAAATAATATTACAATAAAATTGACAGAGTTAGATTTGAAATCTGCTGCAATTGATAAAAAAGGTGCAATTGGAAATTACCTTCCAGCAGTAAATGCAAATGCATCTCACTCTTGGAATATCGGTTTGAACCAGAATATTACCACAGGTTTGCTGGAAAACCAAACTACACAATATTCTTCTGTAGGAGCTTCTGTAGGAGTTGATATTTACAAAGGACTTCAAAATCAGAATAATTTAAGAAGAGCAAATCTTTCTATTGTCGCTTCAAAATATCAATTGTTAAAAATGCAAGAGGATATTTCTTTGAATGTTGCAAGCGCATTTTTGCAAATTTTATCTAATAAAGAAGATTTAAAAGTTAAAAAAGAACAATTAGCAATTGATGAAAAACGTTACACACGTTCTGAAGAAATGGTAAATGCCGGAACAATTCCGCGTGGAGATTTGTTTGATTTAAAAGCAACGGTTGCTACTGATAAGCAAAATATTGCAGTTTCTGAAAATAACTTATTGATTTCGAAATTAAGTTTAGCACAGCTTTTACAATTAAAAGAATTTGCTGATTTTGATGTAGTTGAGGATAATAAATTGGATGATCAAAATAATATTTTATCGCAATCTCCAATTGAAATTTATGATAAAGCGAAAGAAATTAGAACAGATTTAAAATTAGCACAAACCAACCTTGAAATTGCAGAAAAAAATGTCGCTATAGCAAAAGGAGCTTATCAACCAACATTAAGCGCTTTTTATAATTTTAATACCAGAGCGAGTTATTCTGATATCATAACAGGTTCTACTTTAAACACAGCAAATCCAACCACTCAGATTGGATATGTAGAAGGAACAAATCAGCCAGTTTTAAGAGATAATTATTCGTCTGTTTTAGGTAATGCACAACCTATTTTGGATCAGTTTAATGATAACAAAGGACAATCTTTTGGCTTGCAGCTTTCTGTTCCGATTTTTAATGGTTTTTCGGCAAGAAATAATGTTGAAAGAAATAAGGTAAGTTTAGAGAAATCTAAAATAGATTTAGAACAAAAAAGTTTAGATTTACAGCGTAATGTTTATACTGCATTTACAGATGCAAAAGCAGCTTTAAATACTTACGAGGCTTCGACAGTTACTTTAGAAGCTAGACAGCAAGCATATAATTTCGCTAAAGAAAAATATGATGTAGGTTTGATGAACGCATTTGATTTTACGCAAGCGCAAACATTGCTGACTAATGCACAATCTGATGTAATTCGAACAAAATACGATTACATGTTTAAAATTAAAATACTTGAATTTTATTTCGGAATTCCAATTGTTCCAATTATTACAAAATAATTTATTATGTCAAAAAAAACAATTTATTTCTTAGTAGGTGGAGCTGTAGTGCTCATTATAGCTTTAATCGGTCTTTCAAAGGCAGGAGTAATAGGAAATAAGGAAGAAGGAAAAGAAGTAGAAACGACAAAAGTAGTGGCTTCAACAATTGTTGAAACGGTTTCTGCAACAGGTAAGATTCAACCAGAAATTGAAGTTAAAATTTCGCCAGAAGTTTCAGGAGAAATTATTTTGCTAAATGTAAAAGAAGGACAAGTTGTTAAAAAAGGAGAATTATTAGTAAAAATTAATCCTGATTTATATACTTCAAGCTATAATCGTTCAGTTTCTAATTTATCTGGTTCTAAGGCTGGTTTAACACAGTCTGAGGCGAGCTTTAAAGAAGCTAAAGCTAATTATGATCGTAATAAAACATTGTACGATAAAGGTGTAATTTCGAGATCGGATTGGGATAAGGCAATCGCATCTTTTGAAGTAGCAAAAGCAACAAAGCAGAATTCCTACTATAATGTTCAAAGTGCTTCTGCTTCGGTAAATGAAGCCAGAGATAACTTAGGTCGTACAACTATTTATTCTCCAGCAGACGGAACAATTTCTGTTTTGAATGTTGAATTAGGAGAAAGAGTTTTAGGAACACAGCAAATGGCAGGAACAGAGCTTCTACGTGTAGCAAACCTTAATAATATGGAGGTTGAAGTAGACGTAAACGAAAATGATATTGTAAAAATTAAAATTGGAGACGAAGCAAATGTTGAAGTAGATGCCTATTTAAAAAAGAAGTTTAAAGGAATTGTAACTAGCATTTCTAACTCTGCAAGCACAACGCTTACTTCAGATCAGGTAACTAATTTCAAGGTAAAGGTTCGTATTTTAAAAGAATCTTATCAGGATCTTTTGGAAGGAAAACCAAATACATATTCGCCTTTTAGACCAGGAATGACCGCAACGGTTGATATTATTACAACAACAAAATCGAATGTTTTGGCAGTGCCTATCAGTTCTGTTATTGTAAAATCGGATACTACAGCGGTTAAAGAAATTACCGTAGAAGTTCCAGGCGATGAGAAAAAAACAGCTCCAAAGAATGATAAAAAATTCGAGTGTGTTTTTGTGAAAGTGGGTGACAAGGCTCAAATAAGAGTAATTAAAACAGGAATTCAAGACGATACAAATATTGAAGTAATGTCTGGATTAAAAGCTGGCGATGTCGTTATTACAGGACCTTATACAACTGTTTCTAAAGATCTTAATTCTGGAGATAAGGTAAAACTTAAAAAAGCAGAAGCTCCTAAAAAATAATAAAAAGAATTCAATAATATTTTAAAAATTAATACTTTGTCTTTTATTCTCAACATCGAAACGGCTACTAAAAATTGTTCTGTATCTGTCGCAAAAGATGGAAAAACAATTGCTTGCAACGAGCTAGCTGACGAAGGATATTCGCATGCAGAAAAACTTCATGTTTTTATTGAAGAAGTAATTGCAAAAGCAGGAATTTCAGTCCAAGATTTAGCGGCAATCGCTGTAAGTCAAGGACCAGGATCTTATACCGGATTGAGAATTGGTGTTTCGGCGGCAAAAGGTCTGTGTTATGCTTTAAATATCCCTTTAATTGCTGTAGATACGCTTCAAACGTTGGCTTCTCAAGCTGAAGTTACAGATGGAAAAATTATCCCGATGTTAGATGCTCGCAGAATGGAAGTTTATAGCGCGATTTTCAATTCGGATTTGTTAATCGACAGAGCTATTAAAGCGGAGATTATTGATGAAAATTCATTTCAAGAATATAATGATAAACTCTATTTTGTTGGAGATTGTGCAGATAAATGTAAAGCTGTCTTAACAAAACAGAATTTTGTATTTTTAGAAGATATAAAATATCCTTCAGCAAACGCAATGAGTAAAATCAGTTATGATAAGTATCAAAAAAGCGACACCGTAGATGTCGCTTATTTTGAGCCTTATTATTTAAAAGATTTTATGATTGCTCCTCCAAAAAAGCAATAATATTTTATTTCTGTATCGTATACGGCTGGATTGAAATTCCAGCTTCATCCAAAGCAGTTTTACAGTTTTCTAACGTTTCAGAAAAAACAACTCCGTAATTAGCATTTTTAGCCCAAGGACGAACAGCAAAATCTATTGAACTTGCCGATAAATTTTTTACAAAAACTTCTGGCGCAGGTGTTTTCAATATTTTTGGATTCTTATTTAAAACATCCAAAAGAACATCTTTAGCCTTTTTAATATCAGAGTCGTATGAAATTGAAAATGTTAGATCGGCTCTTCTTTCTCCCTGCATAGAATAATTGATAATATTTCCGTTGGACAAAGCTCCATTTGGAACAAAAACAGTTTGGTTATTTCCTGTCAGCATTTTGGTTACAAAAATCTGAATTTCAAGAACTGTTGCAATAACGCCTTGCGCTTCTATTGTGTCACCAACTTTAAATGGTTTAAAAACAATAATTAGCATTCCGCCCGCAAAATTAGAAAGTGAACCTTGTAATGATAAACCAACAGCAAGTCCCATTGCTCCTAAAATAGCAACGAAAGACGAAGTTTCAATTCCTAATTTAGAAATAAAGGTTACAAACAATAATATTCGTAAAGCCCACAATAAAATATCGGCTAAGAATTTTGTTAGAGTTGGATCCAGATTTCGCTGAATCATTACTTTTCTCATAATGCGATTAATCAATCTGATGGCATATAAACCTACAAACAAGATTATGAATGCAGAGATTAATTTTGGTGAATAATCAACTAAAATGTCAATAAATCTGCTAATGTATTTACTGACTTGTTCGGGATTAAGATTCATGATTTTAAAATAAAAAACCTTCTCAAAAGAGAAGGTATATTAGAGGTGCAAATATAAAAATATTTACATTATAAGAAAATTGTGTTTTATGCTTTGCCGTCGTCTTCGTCGCCAATTTCGCTCGCATCCACTACAGTTTCTGTTATAACTTCAGGACTCTCGTCACTAGTTAAAGCGGCTGCTTTTTCTTTAACAGAATCGATAACATCGCTTATAGCTTCCGTAGCTTTTTCAGCGTATTCTGTTACAGTTTCTTTTGCTTTTTCTGCATATTCTGACGCGCGATCAATAATTGGCTCAGACACTTCTTTTACTTTATCAATAGTTTCTTCTGCAAAAGTTTCTACTTTTTCGATGTACGGAGCAGTCGCTTCTTTTGCTTGTTCAAAAGTATTTTCGGCACTAGTAGCCAATTCTGAAGCAGACTCTTTTGTTGAGCCAAATAAATTTTTAAAAAATGAAGATAATCCCATGGTTATTAATTAATTGGTTATAAGTACAATATTAATTAATTTTATAGAATTAGTCTTTTTTTTATTGGTAAATAATTGATAATAAGTAATTAAAAACAAAAAACGCCTTATTTAAGGCGCTTTCTGTTTTATGAGATCAATATTTATGCATTAGAAGCTTCAACTTTAATAGCTTCATCGTTCAGCATACTTTTCAGCATATTTTCGATACCGCTTTTTAAAGTGAATGTTGAAGAAGGACAACCGCTGCAAGCACCTTGTAAAAGTACTTTTACCGTTTTATCCTCTTCATTATAAGATTCAAAAGCAATATTTCCACCATCTGCGGCTACAGCTGGTTTTACATATTCTTCTAAGATATTTATGATTTGTTGAGAAGTAACATCTAATTTATCGAAAGCTTCGTCTTTTGTAACTTCATTTTTAGTAGCAGTTTGAATTAAACTTTCGTCTAAAACCGTTCCTCCGTTTTCGATAAACTGTTTAATGAAAGTTCTTAATTCTAACGTAATTTCAGACCAATCGTTGATTTCGTATTTTGTAACTGAAATATAGTTTTCGTCAATAAAGATTTCTTTTACATAAGGGAATTTGAATAATTCCTGAGCTAATGGAGAAGAAGCAGTTTGATCGATATTTTTATATTCTACCGCGTTGCGAGTCAACATTCTGCTTACCACAAATTTCAATGCAGAAGGATTTGGAGTTGTTTCTCCGTAAACCGTAATAGGCTGTTTTTTAGCTTTATTTTCATCAACTTTAATGATTACACCCCCTTTTTCAACAAAAGCACTAATTTGTTCTGCAACAGCATCTTTAACGTCATCCCAATCTACAATGCTATATCTTTCTATAGCGATAAAATTTCCAGAAATGTAAACCGTTTTAACAAACGGTAAATAAAATAATTGCTGTGCTAAAGGTGAAGCTTCTGCTTCGTCAATATTTTTAAATTCAAAATTTTGATTTTGTGTAATAAAGTCTTCAAATTCAAACTTTAAAATAGTTGGATTTTGAGTCTCTTTTATAGTGATTTTTGTCATGATTGTATATTTTTTGCAAATTTACTAAAGTTATTTTCTACTAATAACTATATTTGATTTTTTAATGAAATAATTAAGACTCTTCTCAAAGAAATCGTGTTAAATTGCAGGAGTGAAAATTATATCGATACAAAATTGTCTTTATGAAATTAAAAATCAGGGTTTTATTAATTTTTCTCATTACAACATTTTATTCTTACTCTCAAGAAGGAATACCTGTTTATTCTGATTATTTGTCTGACAATTATTATTTAATTCACCCGTCTATGGCTGGTGCGGCGAACTGTGCTAAAGTTCGATTAACTGCCAGAAAACAATGGTTTGGGCAAGAAGATGCTCCAACTTTGCAGACTTTAAGTTTTAACGGAAGACTTGGTGAACGTTCTGGAGCTGGTATAATTATTTTTAATGATAAAAACGGGTATCATTCTCAAAAGGGAGTAAAATTAACTTACGCGCATCATATTATGTTTTCTAGAGACGAAGTCGATTTGAATCAGTTGTCTTTTGGAATTAGCGGCGGTTTGATACAAAATCAATTGGATGAAACTAAATTTGGAGGAACTTTTGATCCAGCAGTTTTCGGTTCAATTCAAAAAGATTCTTATTTTAATGTAGATGTCGGAGCTTCTTATAATTATCTGGATTTTTATGCTCATGCAACGGTTCAGGGATTGTTAGAGACTAGAAGAGAGTTATATACAGATTATGAAAGTGATAATCTGAGAAAGTTTTTATTGAGCGCAGGTTATGTTTTTGGTAAGAATGATAATTGGACTTGGGAGCCTTCTATTCTTTTTCAGTTGTTTGATCAGACGAAAGAGAAAACGCTTGATTTGAATATGAAAGCCTACAAAAACATGGATTTTGGAAGTCTATGGGCTGCATTATCTTATAGAAGAAGTTTTGATGGCGCTCAATACGTTTCGGGAACGGGAGTGGCATCTCAAAAATTACAATATTTTACTCCGATTGTTGGAGTTAACTTTAAGAATTTCATGTTTGCTTACACTTATTCTCAAGTAACGGGAGACGTGAAATTTGATACAGGCGGTTACCATCAAATTACTTTAGGAGTTAACTTATTCTGTAGAAAAGAGCGTTACGATTGTAACTGTCCAGCAATTAATTAAATTTTATTTTATGCTGATTAAATCTGTAAACGGAAAATCACCTTCAATTCCAGAAGATTGTTATGTTGCCGAAAATGCGACTATTGTTGGAGATGTAACTTTTGGAACATCTTGTAGTGTTTGGTTTAATACCGTTATTCGTGGAGATGTTAATTTTATTAAAATTGGAAATAAAGTAAACATTCAAGACGGTGCCGTTGTTCATTGCACTTATCAAAAACATCCAACTATTATTGGGAATAATGTTTCAATCGGACATAACGCAATTGTTCACGGTTGCACAATTCATGACAATGTTTTAATAGGAATGGGCGCGATTGTTATGGATAATTGTGTTGTCGAAAGTAACGCTATTATTGCTGCTGGAGCTGTGGTAACTCAAAACACAGTTGTAGCTTCAGGGAGTATTTACGCAGGAGTTCCGGCTAAAAAAGTAAAAGATATCGATCAATCTGATTTTGCAGGAGAAATTGAGCGTATTTCAAATAATTATGTAATGTATTCTGGTTGGTTTAAAAACGAAGAATAATTATAAAAAAATCAATAAAAAAATTCCAAATTCCAAAAGCTAGACTCTTGGAATTTGGAATTTTTATTTTTTTGGAATTTAAAACTAAAGGTTGATTTTTTCAAAGAAAGTGTTTTTATAACTTTCACTAATTGGAATTCTCTTATCGCTTATCAAAACCTTATTTTTCTGAATCGATTTTACATGTTTGATATTGATAATATACGATCTGTGAATTCTAGCAAAACCTTTACTAGAAAGTAGATTTTCAAGTTTAATCAAGCTAATTAAAGTTAGCGTAAATTTGTTGTCAGTTGTATAAATTTTCACGTAATCTTTTAATCCTTCAATAAAAAGAATATCAGCAAAGTTTAATTTTACATTTTCATATTCGGCTCTCACAAACATGAAATCTTGTTCGATTTCTGGTGCATTTGTATTCTCAGAAATAACCTGAGGAGCTGATGGCTGCAGAGCTTGCTGCGCTCTAACAACTGCTTTTAAAAAACGATGAAAAGGAATTGGCTTTACTAAATAATCAACTGCACCAAGATTAAACCCTTCAACGGCATAATCTGAATAAGCAGTTGTAAAAATTACTAAGGGCTTTTTTTCGATTGTATTAAGAAAATCAATTCCTGAAAAATGTGGCATCTGAATGTCCAGGAAAACCAAATCAACATTATTCTGATTGATAAATGAAACGGCGTCAATTGCATTATTAAAAGAATTGATTAATTCTAATGAGTCTACTTTTTTGACAAAATCCTGCAATAATTCTACTGCTAAAGGTTCATCATCAATAATTACACATTTCATTTTTTCAGAATTAGGTTTATAATTTGTTTCGGCATTCAAAAGTAATTTTAAACCAGTGAATTAAGTTTTAAAATTTTCATAAAATACTGATTAAGAAATTAAAATTATGCATTAACGTTAATAGTTATCTTAATTAGTTTTATTTAATGCATTGAGGTCTTTATTTCATCTAATTTTAAATTCAAATGAACTCGATAATAAGCACTATCTTGAGTAATCGTTAGTTCGTGCGCGTTTGGATAAAGCAAATCAAGACGATTTTGGATATTTACTAATCCAATTCCTGAATTTTCAGGATCTTTCACATAATTTTCGATAGAATTTTCAATCCAAAAATCAAGATTATTATCGGTAATCAAAATTTTGATTTTTACGTGAGCTGCACCTTTGTAATCTGTTCCGTATTTAAAAGCATTTTCGACAAAAGAAATCAGTAATAACGGTTCTATAAATTTATTTTTAGTGTCGCCATGTACATTAATTACAATGTCTTCGATATTGTTTAATCGAAGCTTTTGTAACTCGATATAATTCTGAATGTAATTGACCTCTTTTTCTAAAGCCACCGTTTTATTGTCTGTCTCATAAAGCATGTAGCGCATAAGCTCAGACAAAGTTACGATGGCATCAGGGACCAAATCAGATTTTTTGTGTGCTAAAGAATAAATACTATTTAAAGAATTGAATAAAAAATGCGGATTGGTTTGTTTTCGCAAATAAATTAATTCTGTATTTGTTCTGTGCGTTTCGGCAATCAGTTTATTTTGTTGATTATTATAAAATTCAGTTAATGTTCTGATAATCGCAGAAATGGTAATAATTAAAATATAGAAAAATGACGGACCAATTTTAAAGAAAAGAGGTTGTCGCATTTCGATTCTTCTGTGCGGACCTTTATCAAAAATCCTCACATCGTTAGGCATCATTCTTGGCGTTATATTTTCAGGTCTTAAATGTCTAAACTCTGGAATGAAATAATTCAGTCGAATAATCATAAATACAGCAATTAGAATAAAGACAGATGAAAAGTAAAGCCAATATTTTTTTTGCAGTAAATAATTTGGAACCAAATAAAAATAGTTCAGGTAAAACAATACAATTCCTGTTGACCATTGAGCATAAAAGTCATTATTTATCTTAAACGGACTTTCGTAAAATTGAATTAAAGAAGTCAAAATAAAGAATATCCAAATGGCACAATGGAATAAAATTTTGTTATAGCCAGTATTTTTAATGGTATCGATCTGCATTTAGAATTTTATTTTTAATAAAATTAAGTCATTTTTAGTTACCGTTGGAGATAAGTTTTGTTTGAGTTTTTGCTTTACTAAATCGGCTACTTTTAGAGCGTCGCTTTCTGTTTCAAAACTTTTATTATCGCTTATCACCGGAATAACCGATTGCTTAATTAGAACTTTTTCTTTGTAAGCAATGGTATATCCCCATCCAGAATTTGTTTTAAAAACAGCAGTTGTCAAAACTTCTTTTTTTGTACAAGCGACAAAAAACAAAAGCATCATAAAAAGCAATAAATTCTTCTGGATTGTACTCCAGAAGAATTGTTTAGTATTAGTTGTCATCGTCATTTTGCTCTTCTAATGGTTTAAATTCCCACGCGTCATCAAAGTAAGTAGAACCAACTCTTCCTAACATATAAAAACCACGATTATTGATTGCAAAACCAACAGCATCGGTTCTTGTAGCGCCTTCCATTGGAGTTCTTTCAGTCCATAAATCAGTTGTTGGATTGTATTCCCAAACAGTTTTAATATTCTCTCCACCAACAATATAACCTAAACCGCTCATAGAAAAACTTGAAGCATTTGCACGTACAATTGCATATTCGTCATTGTAAGTGTAATCGTCGTCGGTATCTTTATCGACATCTCTTTTTCTTGTCCAAGTATCATTTGAAGGATCAAATTCCCAAAAATCTTCTTGATAAGTTCCGTTGTTTACACCCGTTACCAAGTATGCTTTGTCTGCAATTACAAAAACAGTAGCGTTACGTCTTTTGTTTCCGCTAAAGCCGTTTACAAGTGTCCAAGTATTGGCTTGATCATCATATTGATAGAAATCTTTAAGATAATTTCCGTCATAACCAGTTCCAAAATAGGCTTTTCCTCCAACTTGAAAACCAACAGCAGCATAACGAGCTGTTCCGCCAAAATCTGCTTTTTGTGTCCAGCTGTTTGCAGAAGGATCGTACTGAAAGAAATCTTTTAATTTGTTTGTTCCATCATAACCAAGTCCTACGTAGCCTTTTTCGTTTAAAGCAAAACTAGAAGCAGAACTTCTTCCTACGCCTGTAAAATCGGCTTTTTGTTCCCAGTAATCGCCATTCGAATTATAAATCCATAAATCTTTTAAATAGACATCTCCAGTATAGCCGCCAACAATGTAAGCGAAATCTCCAATAACAAAACTTGTCGCACTAGATCTTGCCGGGCCATCAAAAGCTGATTTTTTTATCCAGTTCCCAATTAAATCATCGTCATCATCGTCATTGCTGCAGCTTACAAAAAAGAGGCACGAAAAAAGCGCTGTGAATAAAATTCCTTTTTTTAGATTAATCATAGTGTATTTAATATTTATTGTTTGTATTTGATCCCGATTCCTAAAACGTAACCATTACCGCTATTATAGTCGTAAACTTTATGGTTATCGCTGTCTAACAAATTGTATTTTTTATTAAAATCATAACCAGCTTTAAAATTTAAAAACCAATTATTGCTAACATTTCTTTCATATTCTAAAGCTGATGTCATTTGAGACAAAACAGCTTTTTCTGCTTTATCGGTATTGTTTATTTCGTTTAAATGATAAAAATTCCCATTAAAACTATTTGTCAAACTGAACTTATTTCTCTCATTATTAGAATAAGAAACTTTCGAATCTGGAAATCCAATTTTAAAATTTGTTTTCTCATTCATTTTATAATCAAAAGCTGCAATTGGAGTAAATTTTGGTACTCCAAAAACGGAAGTTCTTCCGGCTCCAAGTATTACTTTTATTTTAGAACTTAATTGTTGTTCGACTTCTAGATTTCCTAAAACGGTTATATCTTTAAAATCTAAATTTTCCTGAAAATTTGCTGTCGGTATAACAGAGATTCTCAGTTTTGTTTTTTCTAATAATTGATTAGAATATTGAAAGTTGTTTTGAATTTGAGTGAATCGTTCCTGATCTGCATAAAAATCATATTGGTTTAAATCATAATTTACTTTCAGACTAGAATATTCTAATGTATTCGAGATTTGATTTTTTGTTCCCAGTTTTTTTTGATAGAAAATACCACTGTTGGTTTCGCTGAAATTTATTTTTTCTGTCGGCTCCATTTTAATGTTCGCGTAAGCGGCAAAATTTTCCTGAGCCTTCATACTTAAAACAGAAATCAAAAAAAGAGAACAAATTAAAAATCTTACTTTCATTATTTATTTTATTGGCTCAAAATTAGGCGTATGACCGTCTTAAAAAAAAGAAGATATATATATGACGTGTTTTGATAGACAAAACAGGCTTTTTTAAGGTCGAATTAATTTTTATAAACGCAATACCGCTCATAGATGTTTTTCTATGATTTATAGCCAGAAAAAGGGCGGTAGTATATGTTATAGTGTGTCACGAAAGCTTGCATTTTATATTTGCTCAAAAAATAAATTATGCACAAGTTTATATTGATATTGCTTTTTGTACTAACACTATTTTCATGTGGTACAGACACCGATACAGGTGAGTTTACAGTTGGATCAGATTATTTGGCGTTAAGCAATAAAGTTATTATGATTGATACCGTTACGGTAGAAATGTCAACTATTAATTTTGATTCACTTGTAACCTCAAGCCGATCAAGAATTTTAATTGGTAATTATGAAGATCCTGTTTTTGGAAAAGTAAAATCAGATAGTTATTTCCAGCTTTCTACAACTACTTATGCCTTAAATAATACGGGTTCAGATACACAGGCAGTAAATTATGTTTTCGATTCAATTTCGATGATTCTTAAATATGATAATTATTATTATGGCGATACAACAAAAGTGCAAACTTTTAATATTCATCGATTAACGCAGAAAGTTAAGCCTAATACCGACGATAGTAATTTCTATAATAATTCAACTCTAGCATACGATTCTCAAAGTTTAGGAACTATTTCTTTTAAACCTAGACCAACAGAAAAAGATTCGATTAATATTAGAATGAATGACGAATTTGGATCGGCTCTTTTTCAAAAAATAAAAAAAAGGGAAATTACAGATTTTGACAGTTTTACCGAATATCTAAAAGGATTGGTTTTAGTGCCAGACACTTCTAATTCTGCCAACGTTATCGGTTTTAGCGTTTCTACAAGCAAAGTCAGAATGTATTATTCAAAATATCAGGCAGAGGCAGATGAAGTTCCTTATATAATAGATTTTACTATTGCAGACATTGCAAAACAGTTCAATTCGATTTCTCTGGATAGGACAGGAACAATTCTTCAAAATCTCCCCATTTCGAGCAGCAAATTATCCAGCACATTGACAAATAATCAAGGATTTATTCAATCTGGAACTGGTGTAGCGTGTAAAATAGATTTTCCGAACATTAAACAGTTTAAAAACATTGCCACCAATGGAGCTATCGTTGATGCGCAATTAATTCTGAAGCCTGTAAATAATTCTTATTCAGATCAATATCCGTTGGCGGATTCATTAAGTGTTTATGTTGGAGACAATTTAAATAGGATAAGTTCAACATTAGTAAATTCTGCGAATTCTACAGTTTATGGGATATTAAATAAAAAAAGTGACGAGTTTAATGAAAACATCGGATACACAATTCCAATAGGAAATTTTCTGCAGAAAGAAATGCTGAAACAGTCAGATTCAAGGTCTTCGCTCATATTAACCTTGCCATCAATTTCTAAATCAGTCAATAGAATTGTTTTAGGCGATCAGAAACATTTGAACAATAAAATTCAGCTCAAAATTTATTACATCTCTTATTAAATGAAAAATAAAATTGTTTTATGGAGCTGCTTCATCTTGATGTCGCTGACTTCGTTTTCTCAAAGTATTTCCAGTTCGCCATATTCTTTATACGGTGTCGGAAGTTTATACGATTCCAATTTTGGATATTTATCTTCAACCAGTTCTTCTGGAATGGCTTTGCCTTCGGATAGTTTTATTAATAATTTAAATCCAGCATCGCTTGGGTTTATGTATCAAAACCATTTTCTTTTTGATATTGGTGGAAAGGCTATTGCAACTACATATCAGAGTAGTTCGCGTACAGAAAAACGAAATAATTTTCAGTTTTCGCATATAGCTTTGGCGTTTCCTGTAACTAAAAATTCTGGTTTCAGTTTTTCGCTTCAGCCTTATTCTAGTTCTGTTTTTAAAATTTCAAATTTGAAATTGCCAATAGCAGATAGCCAGGAATATTATTATGTAAGCGCTCAAGGCTCAGGCGGATTGAATAACTTGGATTTTTCATACGGTTATCGATTTGGGAAAAAATTAAGTTTAGGAGTAACGGCAACAGCACTTTTTGGGAATACCGTTGACGAACGTGCTTTTTTAATTTCAAATGCGATTACTACAATAAATAAAAAAACAAACTATTCAGGGGTTCGTGCTACTTTGGGAGCGCAGTTTAAAATAGATTCAACCTTTATTATTGCATCAACTTTTAAAGCTCCAACAAGAGTAAAGGCTTCTAAAATTCAATCGGTAACCAGTATTGCTGATGAAGTAGAAACAACTGTAGAGTCAGAACAGCCTTCAGATACCGACGATTATTACATGCCGCTTGAGATAGGTTTTGGAGTTAGTAAAAAATTCAAAAACAATTTAAATGCAACTCTGGATTATGAGAAAAGTTTTTGGAACGATACAAAACAATCTGAATTGTACGGTAATTTTGTAAACCAAGATCGTTTTGCCCTTGGATTTACGTATAATGCTAAAAAGAATATTCGAAAATATTGGGATAGAGTAGGATATGCCGCGGGTATAAGTTATGATACGGGATATCTTGAAGTGAATAAAGAACGTATCAATAATGCTTCATTTTCGATTGGACTTAATCTACCAATTGACAACACTTTTTCTTCTTTAAATGTTTCCTATTCATATGGACAAAAAGGAAGAATTGCTAATGATTTAATAAAAGAGAATTATCATAAAATATCCCTCAATTTATCTTTAGACGGAATTTGGTTCGTCAAGCGAAAAATTGAATAATAATTAAAAGTCCTTTTTGATTACTGGATATTTATGTTCTAAAATTGATTCTAAAACCGCTGGATTAGAATTGACATAAAAAACGGGATCATTTTCGAAACTATCTGAAAACCCAACTTTATCTCGAAGTAAATTTTTAGTTTGTCTTGCAACAGCTTCTCCTGAATCTATTATTTTAATATGATCTGGGAGAATTTTTTTTATCTGCGGAATCAAATACGGATAATGACTGCATCCTAAAACAAGATAATCGATATTGGCATCAATCATTGGCTGTAAATAAGACTCTAATAATTGCGTCATTTCTGGAGAATATAGATTTCCGTCTTCAATAAGTTGTACAAGACCATAACCAACTTGCTCAATAATTGTGGTGTTTTGGAACATTTCTGCAGTTTTATTAAATAATTCACTGTTTAAAGTTCCTTTTGTAGCCAGAATTCCAATAACTTGTGTCTGTGAATTATTTGCAGCAGGCTTTATAGCGGGTTCAATTCCAACAAATGGAATATCATAATCAGCACGTAATTCTCGTATTGCATTTGTTGTCGCAGTATTACAAGCAACAACAATTAATTTACAATTATTATCGAGTAAAAACTCAACATTTTTTTTACTCAATGCAACAATTTCATCTTTGCTTTTTTGCCCATAGGGAGCATTTTTGCTGTCAGCCAGATATATAGTTTTTTCGTTTGGAAGCAAGTCATGAATGGCGCTCCAAATGGAAGTTCCTCCAATACCAGAATCAAAAACGCCTATAGGATTGTTGTTTGTCATAAAGCAAATTTAATATTTTTTACAATAATTTTTTACTCTAAGTTAATTCAAAAATTGAAATATTATTGTAGCTAAGTTTTAATTTTTTGTAAAAAAAAACTGCTCAAATTATAAAATTGAGCAGTTTAATTATGAGGATTTAATTTCTTAGAATCCTAAATCTTTTTTAACATCAGCAGTAATGTTTGGACCATCAGCTAATAATAAAGTAGAACCATCTAAAACATATTGGAAACCTTTAGCTTTTCCAACTTTTTGGATAGAAGCTCTTACTTTTTCCATTAATGGTTTTACGATGTCAGTTTCTTTTTGTTGTAGCTCTTTTTGTGCATTGTCTCTGTAATCAACAATTCTTTTTTGCATGTCTTGAGCTTCTTTCGAACGATCATTATTAACTGCTTCTGTTACAGTAGTAACTTCAGCTTCATACTTTTTCATTTTTGTTTGGTACTCATCAACCATTTTTTTGTATTCAGCATCGTATGTACCACTTAATTTTTGCAGTTGATTTTGAGCGTCTAGCATAGCAGGCATTTTCGACATGATCTCGCTTACATCAACATGAGCTACCTTCGCTTGTGCGTTCATTGTGTTACTTGCTCCTAAAATAAGAATTGCAGCAATTAGTAAAGTTTTGATTTGTTTCATCATTTTTAAAATATTAATTAATTATTGGTCGTATTTGTTTTTTGTGTTTCGGCTTCTTTTGCTTTTTTAGCCGCTTCTCTTTCTTCTAAAATTTTCTTTCTTTTCTCTTCCAACTCTTTTTTACGCTGTTCATAAAGCATCTGTCTTTCTTCTGCCTTAGTCATTGTTGGCTCAGCAGTTGGCGCTTGTTCAGTGCCATTTGTGCTAGGTGCGGCTGATGTAGCGGCAGGTTTAGCAGTTGTACTTGATTTTGCGGCTTCTGTTGTTGGCGTTTCTGTTGTTTTAGCTGTTCCAGAAACCGTGCCATTTTTTTTAGCTTCTCTTTCTGCTGCTAATGCATTTCTTCTATCCTCATATTCCTTTCTCTTAGCTTCCTGCTCAAGCTTTCTATCTTGAATCAATTTTTCTCTAGCCGCTTTTTTCTCATCTAGTGCTTTTTGACGATCTGCCATTGCTGGATTTTCATCAATTGCATTTTCAAGATTTTCTTTTGCTTCCTGATCTTTTAATTGTTTTTTAGTGAGCTGTTCACGTTTTTCAGAACGATTTATAACTCTTAAAACTTGATCACTGATGTCAAATCTTTTATTGCTAAAAAGCATCGTCAAATCTGATGATTTATCAAAAATGAAATCGTAATTTTTAGCTTCTGCAATATCTTGAACAGCTGTAAAAACTTGATCTTGAATTGGCTTTGCTAAAGCTGCTTTTTGTCGCATCAAATTACCGTCAGAACCAAATTGTTTCTGCTGATAATCTATCATTTCTTGTTCAAGAAACTTAATCTCAGTTTCTCTTTCTTCTATTAATTCTTTGGTAAGTAAAGCTTTTTCTGTCTTTAAACTTTCCTTTAATGTATTTATATTTAATTTTTTAGCCTCAACTTCCTGTTTCCACTTTTGAGCTTTTTGCTCTAATTGTGATTTAGCTTCTTTGTAATCGGAAACATTTTCTAAAATATACTCCATGTCGATGTAGCCAATTCTAGTCGTCTTACCTTGCGCTTGACTTGTATTTGCTACAATCAAGGCTAAAAATATAAATAAAAATTGTTTTCTCATAACATAACTTTATTTGATGATTTTTAACCAAACGTAATTTCTTTAAAATTGTTGTCCAATGATAAAGTGTGTTTCCCATCCATTAGCTTTTGTTTGTCCTGGAAGAGCGTCAAATCCGTAACCAAAGTCAATTCCTAATAATCCAAATGCAGGCATGAATACACGTAAACCAGCACCAGCAGAACGATTTAAGTCAAACGGGTTGTAATCCTTAAAATTAGGATAAGATGAACCTGCTTCTAAGAATGTTAACGCATAAATAGAAGCCGATGCTTTTAATGTAATTGGATAACGAAGCTCCATAGAGAACTTGTTGTACACAGTTGCTCCAATTGCATCGCCAGCTGCGTTTACAGGAGTCAAAGAGTTGTTTGGATAACCTCTCAACTGGATAGTCTCTCTACCATCCATTGAGTACTGCGCCATACCATCACCTCCTAAATAAAAACGTTCAAAAGGAATCACACCTCTATCCTGATTATAAGCTCCTAAGAAACCAAATTCTGTAAGGGTTCTTAATACTAGCTTACCGTATACTTTAGTATACCAATCTGCTTTAAATTTAACTTTATAATATTCTAACCAATTGTATTTTTTCTGATCGACTTTGGCAACATCTGTATCTGCACTTGAAAAATCTGATCCAACACTTACAGTTCCCGATTGACCATTTACTGTTTCAGTCTTGGTGTAATCACCTGGATTTATTGCCTGTCCGTCAATACCAGTTGTAGTTGTTGTTCCTGTATATTTTGTTTTATATTCTTTTTGGTTCTGCAGATCAGCATAATCAATTCCGTTAAACAATGAATAAGGTGGAGTAACTTTAGCAGAAATACTGAATTCAGACCCGTAAGTAGGGAAAATTGGATTTACCCCTTTATTACTTCTTGAAAGTCCGATAGTATATGCTAAGTTTCTAGATGCACCATTACCAAAAGTAAATAAACCTGTATTATAATTGTTCAAATCATAATGCTGATAACTTACAGATTGTGAAAGCACAAAATAATCATCTGGAACAGTTAATCTTTTTGCTAAACCAACTTGTAATGTAAGAATATTAAAACTTCTGGTTTTATCAACAGTTCTAGTGACGAAATTGTTTAGAAATTGCTTACTATATGAAATAGATGAACTAAATTGTACTGGTTTTTTTCCTCCAAACCAAGGCTCTGAAAATGATAAACTATACGTTTGGAAATAGGTACTACCTTGTAAACGAAGTGCTACTTTTTGCCCGTCTCCCATTGGTAAAGGTTTGTATGCTTCTTTATCAAACATCTTTCTTGCAGAGAAGTTGTTAAATGAAAGCCCTAATGTTCCAATGAAACCTCCACCGCCGTAACCTCCTTGGAGCTCTACTTGGCTAGATCCTTTTTCTACAACATTATATTCAATATCAACTGTTCCTGCCCCAGCATCAACATTTTTAAACTTAGGATCAATTGCCTCTGGATCAAAGAAACCTAATTGTCCGATCTCACGAATGGTTCTTACTAATTGTTCTTTGCTATATTTCTCTCCCGGTTTTGTTCTTAATTCACGATAGATTACGTGGTCATTTGTTTTGTCATTTCCAACAACAGTAATTTTGTTGAAATATGCAATTGGACCTTCTGTTACTCTAATTTCAAAATCGATAGTATCATTAACCGTTTTTACCTCCACAGCGTTAATGTTTGAGAACAAATAACCGTTGTTTTGATATAAGTTGGTAATGTCTTCTGCATCTGGTTTTGACTTGTCTGCAATTCTTTTTTCTAATAAAACTCCGTTGTAAGTTTCTCCCTTTTTAATACCTAAATAACGGCTCAAAAGTTGATCTGAATAAACGGTATTTCCTAAGAATTTAATATTTCCGAAGTAGTATTTGTTTCCTTCTTCTACATTAATTTTGATGGCTAAGGTATTTTTTTGCTTGTTGTATTTAACAGAATCGTAAATAATACGAGCATCACGATATCCTTTTTCTTTGTATGAAGCAACAACCTTTTCTAAATCTGTTTTATATTTTTCTGGAATAAATTTCGAAGCTTTAAAAACACGGATAAAATTCTTTTGCTTAGTGTCTTTCATTGCCGCGCGTAACTGAGTGCCAGTAAGCTGTTTGTTTCCAGTGAAATCAATACTGCTAATTTTAACTTTATCTCCTTTATCAATTCTCACAAGCATATTAACTTGATGTCCATTGATGGTATCTGGAGTATTAGTTATGGTAACTTTAGTGTTATAAAAACCTTCTTTTTTGTATTTATTTTCAATGTAGTTTTTTGTCGTAGTAATTAAGTTTTCGTTAACAATCTTGTTCTTTGTCAGGTTGTTGTCTTTAATTAAGCCTTCTATTTTGCTCTTCTTAACACCAACGATTTTAACTTCGTTTAATTTTGGAAGTTCAACGATATCTAAGTCTAAATAGATACTGTCGTTTTCTACCTTATTAACGTAAAAAGAGATTTCGTCAAAAAGTCCTAGTTTACCTAATTTCTTAATTGCACTACTGATCTCTTCTCCAGGAACTGTAATTTCCTGACCTTTTTGCAAACCAGAAAAAGTTACAACCGTCTGCTCGTTAAAGCTTATTTTACCAACAACAGAAACTTTGGCTAGAATATATTTTTTCCCTTGATCAAAAGGAACTCTTTCTTGTGCTTTAATTTGTGAAAAACTACCCAAAAGTAAAAGGGTAAGGACTATTTGTATTTTTTTTTGCAACACTAAAAAATTATTTAATTTGTTCACTGGTTTTTCCAAATCTACGTTCTCTTTTTTGATAACTAATAATAGCCTCATATAAATCTTGGTCTTTAAAGTCTGGCCACAAGACATTAGTAAAATATAATTCTGCGTAAGCTATCTGCCACAGCAAAAAATTACTTATTCTATGTTCTCCACTTGTTCGTATTAATAAATCTACGTCTGGTAAATTTTGCGTGTAAAGATGCTCATTTATAATTGAATCGTCAATAGTGTCTATTGAAATTATATTATTTTTAACTTTATCACTGATGATTTTCACGGCATTTACCAATTCTTCTCGTGATCCGTAACTTAAAGCCAGTGTTAGTGTTAATCTCGTATTATTTTTGGTTTTTTCAATTACATCCAAAAGTTCTTTTTGGGCTGTTTTTGGTAATTTGTCAAGATTTCCAATTGCATTAAGTCTGATATTGTTTTCTTGAAGGGTAGTTAGTTCTTTTTTTAATGAATTAATCAATATTTTCATCAATGCCTGAACTTCTAATTTAGGGCGATTCCAGTTTTCTGTAGAAAAAGCATATAGCGTTAAATATTCAATTCCGAGCTTTGCAGAGGTTTTGATTATTTCTTTTACAGATTTTGTTCCATTTTCATGGCCAAACGCGCGCAAAAAGCCTTGCTGTTTTGCCCATCGTCCGTTACCGTCCATAATAATGGCTAGGTGTTTAGGTAAGTTTGTGTGATCTATTGATTCTAGTAAATTCATTTTATTCTGCGCAATAGCAAGGTTTTTTTCCAAAGGTATACGTTAAGGTAAGACCCGAAAAAACGTACCAGTCATTATTATTTAGATTTCCAAATTTTAAAATATTCGTATTACTCGTGTTCGGATTGCTTCCGTCTATGTTATCTGTAAAAGTATAACGTACTCCAGCTTCGGCAGCTAAAATAAGACGTGGCGTTATATTCGATTTTATACCTAAGATAATAGGTATAGCAAAAGAATGCGTATTCTTTTGAGAATATATTACATTCGGAGCCGTGTCGAATCGATATAAATTATCGTAGAGAAAGAAACTTAATCCGGAGTATATATAAGGTGTTATTTTTGGATGATAATCGTGCAGATTGAAATCAAAGAAATTAAATTCTAAACCAGCAGAAAGCTCTTTAATGTCATTATCAAAACGGTATCCTCTTTGGTTTCTACCAGTTTCGTCCGATTTAAAATCATTTCCGCTAACATTTGACTGTGTGTAAGAGAAGCGCCATGAGTGTCTCGGACTTCTATTCCATTTGTAAAGAACACCAAAAGCTAGTTTTTCTGGGGCAATGTAAGTTGTTTTACCTACGTCACCAACAACGTTGCTTCCGCCAAGAAAAACACCTATCTCGTTTATTTGAGCGTTAAGTGTAATAAAGGGGAAAAAACATAACAATAAATTAAAAATTTTCTTCATTTAATTCAAAATTGCGTGCAAATATAATAATTATCAATACGAATCAAAGTTCCTTTGGTTAAATGTGCTTTTTTTTCAATTTATAATATGATTTTGAGCCATTTAATGATGATTCACTACAAGCAGAACGAGAAAATGTGCTATTATCGTATAGTAGGTATTCAGAAAAGATTTTAATTTCTTTTATCCTCTCCCCAGAGCAATTTATTTCTTAAAGTTTTGAGGAAAGTTTCGCCTGGTATTTCGACCATTTTAATTTTGTAATCAGTCTTTTTTATTTTTAAAATGGATTCGTTTTTTACCGAAGAAATTCTAGAGTCTAAAGAAACTAAATATTGATCTTCTCTTCCTGTTACACGCAAAGTAATTTCGGTGTCATCTGGAATAACAAGTGGTCTGGCGGTTAAATTATGTGGGGCAATAGGCGTAATTACAAGGCTTTTTACATCTGGAGTTAGAATAGGTCCGCCGCAGCTTAAAGAATATCCTGTAGAACCAGTTGGCGTAGAGATTATCAGACCGTCTGCCCAATACGAATTTAAATATTCATTGTTTAAATAAGTCTCCACAGTAATCATAGAAGTTGTGTCTTTTCTACTTACTGTAACTTCATTCATTGCAAAATTAAGTTCTTCAAAAGCATCATTTTTAGGATCAGCGGTTAATCCTAATAAGGTGCGTTCTGAAGTCGTATAGTTTTGATCAATAACATATTGAAGTAAAATGTCGATATTTTCCTTTTGAACTTTAGCAAGAAAACCCAGTCTTCCTGCATTTATACCTAATAATGGAACACCCGAATTACGAACAAAAGCAGCGGCTCTCAAAATAGTACCATCGCCTCCGATGCTAATAAGCATTTCGAAACTGTTGTCTAAAGCAGAACTGGAAGGAAATGTTTTGTATTCTTTTTTTACCAGTTGCTTTTCATAAAGCATTTTCAGAAAGTTTTCTTCAATTACCATTTCTACATTATTGGAATTGAAAAATTTGAAAATGTCTTTTATGATTGGTTCCGTACTATTTTGATAATATTGTCCGTAAATGGCTATTTTCATTAGTTTTAAATTAGATAATTTGTCAATGTGTCGATTAGATAATTGGAAATGCGAAAATTGTCTAATTAACTAATTTTCTCATTGGCACATTCATAACTTATATATTAAGGTATTTGTCTAAATAATCTGAACGTTCTTTTAAACTATTAATATAAGTGTCTTCTTGATGTTCTGAAATAATTTCATATCCATATCTTCTATAGGTCTGAATTATTTCATTTATCGCTCCTAGACCAATTTTTACAGTGATTTGAACATTTTCTGTATCTGCCTCAGACACGAAACACCCTAAAACCCTTCCATTATTACTTTCTACAATCTGATTTACTTCGCTCATAGAATAATCTAAAAGACCTTTTTGTACAATAATAATAGCTCCCGGTTCTTTTAAAAATGGAGTTTCCTGAAAAAACTTCATAATGTCTTCCATTTCATAGTAGCCAACATAAAGGTTGTTTTCGTCAAGAACAGGAATTGTATTGGTGTGGTTTTTTGAGAAAACCTCCAAAACGTCTAGCCAAATCATAGATTTTCTGGCAAAAAAACGTTCTAAAGTATATTTGTAGTCAATCGCTTTTTTATCGACATCAAATGTTTCGACATCATCAGAAGAAATGCTTCCGATAAAAATCCCATCTTCTAAAATCGGAAAATGAGAAAAATTTACATCAATAAAAAAGTCTTGAATCGATGCTATCGTTTCTTGACTATCAATCGCTCTGAAATCGTTTGTGATATAGTTTGTAATTTCTGTCATAAATCAATTGAAGATATTTAGATGCAAAATAATCAAAAAATACCGAAAACCGCTCTGTTTTACTTTGTATTTTTGTCGTAACAAATATAAGTTACTAGAATTAATTATCTATTTATATGACAAAGTTAAGTGTAAATATCAATAAAATTGCAACCCTTAGAAATGCTAGAGGAGGAAATGTTCCTGATTTATTAAAAGTTGCTGCAGATATTCAGCGTTTTGGTGGGCAAGGAATTACAATTCACCCGCGTCCAGACGAGCGCCATATTCGTTATCAGGATGCGCGAGATTTAAAAGCAGTTGTTACAACAGAATATAATATTGAAGGAAATCCGCAGCATAATTTTATTGATTTGGTTTTAGAATGCAAGCCAGATCAAGTAACCTTGGTTCCAGATGCAATTGGTGCAATCACTTCTTCTGCTGGTTGGGATACGATTAAAAATCAAGAATATTTAACAGAAGTTATTCAGGAATTTCAAAGAAACGGAATCAGAACTTCAATTTTTGTTGATCCTGTTTTAGAAATGATCGAAGGCGCAAAAAAAACGGGAACAGACAGAATTGAATTATATACTGAAGCTTTTGCGCATCAATACGATTTAGGAAACAAAAAAGGAATTGAACCTTATGCAAAAGCTGCAGAATTGGCAAATGAATTAGGTTTAGGAATTAATGCAGGACACGATTTAAGTTTAGATAATATTCAGTTTTTTAAACAAAATATTCCTGGTTTATTAGAAGTGTCAATTGGGCATGCTCTAATTTCTGAAGCACTTTATCTTGGTTTAGATAATGTTGTAAATATGTATTTGAATAAATTAAAGTAATTCTTCCTAACTAAAAAATAAAATATGCTTTACTCAAAAATAGAAGGCGAAGGAAAACCATTTATCATCATGCACGGATTTCTAGGAATGTCTGATAACTGGAAAACTTTAGCAGGTCAATATGTAGAAGCTGGATTTCAGGTTCATATTTTAGATTTAAGAAACCACGGACGTAGTTTTCATTCGGATGAATGGAGTTATGAAGCTATGGTTCAGGATGTTTATGAATATTGTCAAGCTAATAATTTAACTAGAATTGATATTCTCGGACATTCGATGGGCGGAAAAGTTGCCATGCTTTTCGCAACAACTCATTCTGAAATCGTAGATAAATTGATTGTAGCGGATATTGGTCCGAGATTTTATAAACAACATCATCAAGATATTTTGGCTGGACTAAATGCAGTTGATTTTTCTGTAAAACCAAGCCGAAATGATGTAGAAGAAATAGTGTCGCAATATGTTTCAGATTTTGGAACACGTCAATTTTTATTGAAAAATCTATATTGGAAAGAACCAGGACAATTGGCTTTTAGATTTAATCTGGAAGTTTTCAATAATAATCTCGATGCAATTGGAAAATCGTTGCCTGAAGGTTTAGTTTTTGATAAGTCTACATTATTTATTCGTGGAGGAAATTCGGGTTATATTCAAGATTCTGATTTAGATGAAATTCGTAAACATTTTCCAAATTTTAAATTAGAAACCATTCCAAACGCTGGGCATTGGCTTCATGCCGAAAACCCAAAAATGTTTTTTGAACTAACAACAGAGTTTTTAAAAGAATAATCAAATTTGATAAAAATTTTAGTATTTTTAAATAAATTTTAAACCTGAATAATCATGAAATTATTACTTAGACTCCTTGTTACTGCCGCCCTTGTTTTATTGTTGTCTAACATTTTAACTGGAGTACATGTTGCAAGTTTTGGTACAGCTGTAATTGTTGCAGTAGTTTTAGGATTGCTGAATGTTTTTATAAAACCAATTTTAGTATTGCTGACCTTACCGGTTACCTTCGTAACGCTTGGATTATTTTTATTAGTAATCAATGCCATAATTATTTTATTATGCACTAAAATTGTTGGAGGTTTTGAGGTCAATTCTTTCTGGACAGCGTTGATTTTTAGTGTTATTTTGTCGATTCTGCAATCTATCACTTATAAAATACTGGGAGACGATAAATAAAGCAAATGAAGCAGATTAAAACTGCTTCAAATACAATAGATTAAAAACTTGGTTGGGTTGCAAAAATTTTATAATTTTGCAACCCAATTTTATTATGTAAATTAAAGAAGAAGATGGATATTAAAAGAGTAGCAATAGACGCTGTTAACGAGACAATTGTATTGAACGTTGTTCATATGGATTACAAAGGTCAGGTAGCAAAAAGAATTAACGAAAAAATGCCTTTAGCGCAAGTAAAAGGATTTAGAAAAGGTGCTGTGCCTAAAGATCTTGTTGAAAAACAATACGGAAAAGCTATTAAGCAAGAAGAGATCAAAAAAGTAGTTGATTTGGCTTTAGAGCGTTATATTCAATCTGAAAGATTAAATCTTTTGGGAACTCCTCTTGCTAAAGTAAACGAAGATTTTAACTGGGATGCTGAAGAATTAACTTTCGAATACGAAATTGGTTTAGTGCCAAACTTCGAAATTGATCTTGAAGCTAAAAATAATATCGTAAAATATATCGTTACTGCTGACGATAAATTAATCGACGGACAAGTTGAGCGTATCCAAAAACAATTTGGAAAAGCAATTCCACAAGAAGTATCTGATGCAAAATCTGACTTAACTGGAACTTTCTCAAACGAAGAAAACGGAATCAATAATACAACTACAATCTCTGTAGATGCATTCAGCAAAAAAGCTCAAAAACAATTCACAGGTAAAAAAGTTGGAGATGTTGTTACAGTAAGCACAAAAGGTTTATTTGAAGACGATCACCAATTAATGGATTACTTAAAAGTAGGTCACGAAGGTGTTCACGGTTTAGATGTTGAAGTAAACTTTACTATCGAAGCTATCAACGGTTCTGAGCCAGCTGAATTAAACCAAGAATTATTCGATAAACTTTTTGGTGAAGGAAAAGTAGCTTCTTTAGAAGATTTAAAAGCTAAAATTAAAGAAGATGCTGAAGCTCAATTCGCACAGCAAGCAGACCAAAAATTATTATTAGATGTTCAAGATTTTTTAATCGAAAACACAAAATTCGATTTGCCAGCTGAATTCCTTAAAAAATGGTTGCAAACTGTTGGAGAGAAAAAACTTTCTGCAGAAGAAGCGGAAGTTGAATACGCAAGATCTGAAAAAGGTTTACGTTTCCAATTAATCGAAGGAAAAGCATTGGCGCAAAGCAATATCCAAATTACATTTGAAGACTTAAAAGAGTTTACATCAAACGCTATCAGACAGCAAATGGCTCAATTTGGTCAAACAAACCCAACTGACGAAGAAGTTCAGGGAATCGTGGCTAGAGTTTTATCTAACCAAGACGAAGTGAAAAGACTTTCTGAGCAAGTTGTAGCAGCTAAAATGTTAGATATCTTCAAAGAAAAAGCTAACCCAACAACTAAAGAGGTTACTTACGAAGAATTTATTGCTGCTTCTTACGGAGAATAAATTTATGTCTGAAAGTAAAAAGTTGTAAAGTCGAAAGCTAAGAAGTATACTTTTTAAAAATTAAGATTTTATTACAGAAACTGAAAGATAAAAATAATTATATTTGAACGTCAATGGAATTTTTTATTCTGTTGACGTTCTTTTTTTGTTTCAGATTTAAAGTGCTAAACGTTTCTTAGTAAAAAAACTTAGAATCTTAGTGCCTTAAAATCTTAGCATCTTAAGAAAAGTAGACAAATTGGCATCCTTTATAAAAAGGTATGAACTTTGTTTAATTTGTTTAGGTCACTTGTTGGCTTTAGACTTTTCAACTTTAAACTAAAAATATGAACTACGGTAAAGAATTCAAAAATTTTGCTACAAAGCACCATGGAGTAAATAGCTTATATTATGATAAAATCATCAGCGCAATGACGCCGACGAATTTAACTCCAAATATTATTGAAGAACGTCAATTAAATGTTTCAATCTTAGACGTTTTCTCAAGATTAATGATGGATAGAATTATCTTTTTAGGAACTGGTATCGATGACCAAATTGCAAATGTTGTACAAGCGCAGTTGTTATTCTTAGAAAGTGCTGATGCATCAAAAGATATTCAGATTTATTTAAACTCTCCTGGAGGAAGTGTTTACGCTGGTTTAGGAATTTACGATACAATGCAATACATTAAACCAGATGTTGCTACAATCTGTACAGGAATGGCAGCTTCAATGGGTGCAGTTTTATTATGTGCAGGAGCAGCAGGAAAACGTTCGGCTCTGCCACATTCTCGTGTAATGATTCACCAACCATCTGGAGGAGCGCAAGGAGTTGCAACAGATATGGAAATCAACTTACGCGAAATGTTGAAATTAAAAGATGAGCTGTATCATATTATTTCACAACATTCTGGTCAGTCTTTCGAAAGAGTTCACAAAGACAGTGAGCGTGATTACTGGATGATTGCTGACGAAGCAAAAGAATACGGAATGATTGATGAAGTATTGAGAAGAAGTTAAAAAAGTTTCAGGTTTCAGGTTTCAAGTTATAGCGATTAACTTGAAAACTGAAACAAATAAAACTTGAAACAAAAAAATAAATATTAAGCTGTAAAGAAGTTAAGTTTTTAAGTTTTAGATTAAAAAGCTTAGAAACTTAGTATCTTTGCAGCTTAGTAACTTAAATAAAGAATGGCAAAAGTAGTATTAGAATGTTCGTTTTGTGGAAGAAAGAAGCCAGAAACTAATTTATTAATTGCAGGTATCAATGCCCACATTTGTGATAAGTGTATTGAACAGGCGCACGGAATTGTTTTAGAAGAATTAAAATCTAGCGGAAGCACAAAATTAGTTGGCGACTTAATCTTAAAGAAACCAAAAGAAATTAGGGCTTTTCTAGATCAATATGTTATTGGTCAGGACCAGACTAAAAAAGTGATGTCGGTTGCGGTTTACAATCACTACAAACGTTTAATGCAACAGCAATTAGACGATGAAGTGGAGATTGAAAAAAGTAACATCATCATGGTTGGTCAAACCGGAACAGGAAAAACATTAGTAGCAAAAACTATTGCTAAAATGTTAGATGTTCCTTTGGCTATTGTTGATGCAACAGTATTAACAGAAGCCGGATATGTTGGAGAAGATGTTGAAAGTATCTTAACTCGTTTACTTCAAGCTGCAGATTATGATGTAGCTAAAGCAGAAAGAGGAATCGTTTTTATTGATGAAATTGATAAAATTGCTCGTAAAAGCGATAATCCATCTATTACGCGTGACGTTTCTGGCGAAGGAGTTCAACAAGCTTTACTTAAATTATTAGAAGGAACAGTTGTAAACGTGCCACCAAAAGGAGGACGTAAACATCCAGACCAAAAATTTGTTGAGGTAAATACGCAGAATATCTTATTTATTGCGGGAGGTGCTTTTGATGGAGTTGAGCGTATTATTTCTAAACGTTTAAACCGTCAGGCAGTTGGTTATTCAACTTCTAAAAATGTTGATAATATTGACAAAGACAATTTGTTGCAATATATTATTCCAAAAGATATTAAAGATTTCGGATTGATTCCAGAGATTATTGGTCGTTTACCAGTTTTAACGCACATGGATCCTTTGGATAAAGAAACACTTCGTGCCATTTTAACACAACCTAAAAATGCTTTGATAAAACAATATCAGAAATTGTTTTTAATGGATGATGTTGAATTTACTATCACAGACGAAGCTTTAGATTTTATTGTAGATAAAGCTTTAGAATACAAATTAGGAGCTCGTGGATTACGTTCTTTATGCGAAGCAATCTTAACAGATGCGATGTACGAATTGCCGACTTCAGATGATACAAGTTTGTCAATTGATAAAGAATACGCAGAACATACTTTGAGTAAAAACTTATTGAAGCGTATGGAAATTGCTTCTTAAAAAATGAAAAATATATTTTTAAAACCTGTTCAAAAATGAGCAGGTTTTTTTTATGAATGACAGTAATTAATTTTAAAAGAAATAGATTACAAAAAATTAAAAAATATCTATATTAGTTTAAAAATAGAATTATGAAAAAAATAAAATTACTGCTTTCATTTTTAGTTATGTTTTCTACGATATCTGTTTTCAGTCAGGAGAAAACGGCTGTAATCAATGATTTTGTAAAGGCAGTGTTTATTGAAAATAAATCAGCGCAGTTTATTGCTGATCAATATATTTATTTTGAGCCCGCTACTGACTCTAAAGTTTCTATTGCTGAAAGAATAAATTTTATCGAAATGCTTTTATCGAATTTAAGGACGGAAAAAAGTAAAGCATTTGATCCTTCTAATTTTCAAATTGTAAATTACAATGATTTCAGGGGAGATAAGGTAAAGTTTTTGCATGAAACGAACGATTCTTATATTGTTATCAGTAAAAATATTCCTCTAATTTATATTTATTTAAAGGAAAATAAAATCTTCTCTTTTAATTATGTTTTAAAAGGAGGAGAGGCACTCTTTATAACTTACTAGAAAAACGTTCTGTTGGAATGTTCACAACAAAAGATATTGTGTAGAGCAGGACGAAACGTTCTTTTGAAAACTAAATTTCTGCTTCTTAAAATTATTGAACCCTAAATTTTTCTCGATATTCAATAGGTTTCATTCCAACCATTTTATAAAATACTTTTCTAAAAGCTTTTGGATCGTTGTAGCCAGTCTTTTCTATAATTTCTGAAATTGAAAGCTGAGTTTGTTCTAAATATTTCTTTGAGCTTTCAACTCTTATATTTTGGAGATATTCGATTGGCGGAATTCCCGTAACTTGTTTAAAACGGCGTGTCATATTTCTAGCGCTCGTTGGAATATCTTTGGTGATTTCTTCGAGTTTTTCTATCGAATGATATTGACTTTCTATCTTTTGTTGTAACATAGCAACCAAAGTATCATTGTGCAAATGATTGGGTCTGAAAGTACTGAAGTAACTTTGTTTATAACGATTTAAATCAATCGAAAATATTTTGGCAATTTTGACAGCCATTTCGTTTCCGCAAAATTTTTGAACCAAAAGAATTAATAAATGAAAAGTTGAGGTCGATCCGCCGCTAGTATATAAACTTCCATCGGCTGTTAAGGTTTCTTCCGCTTTTAATTTTACCATCGGAAAAGCTTTTGTAAAAGCACTGCAAGCGTCGACATGCGTTGTGGCTAATTTTTCGTTTAACAAACCAGAAGCGGCAAACAAAAATGCTCCCGTACAAAAACTTGCCAATTCGGCTCCGTTTTTATGCTGTTTTTGTAACCACGGAATGAAATTTCGATTCTTCTTTATCATTTCGCTCATATTATCAGTTGTAAAAGCTGGAATCAAAATCAGGTCTAAAACAATATTTGAAGTTTCAATTTCGTTAGAAGTATAACCAAAAACACTTCCTTGATCCGATTGTTCTTTGGATTGAAAAATCATAATTTCAAATGGTTTTTCGGTTCCAGAACTCAATTTATTGGTAGTTTCAAATACTTCTAAAATGGCTGCAATACTTAATAATTTGTAGTCGTGAGGCACGATTAATCCTAACTTCTTGCTCATGATTTTTGTGGTTTTTGAAAATTTACTGCCTAACAAAAATAAACATTTTGTCTTAAATGCCCCTAAAAATGACTTTTATTGTCGTTTTAAACTAATCTTAAAAAATTAAATTTGTTTTAATTAATTCGTAATTTTATAAAGATGAAAACAAAAATCTTCTTAAATCTTGCCGTAAAAGATTTAAACAAAGCAGTGTCATTTTATAACGGACTTGGTTTTTCGACCAATCCAAAATTCACAAACGATAAAGGAGCTTGTATAGTTATTGACGAAAATATATTTGTAATGATTTTGGTAGAAGAGTTTTATCAAACTTTTACAAATAAAAAGATTTGCGATTCTGCAACAACTAGCGAAGTTCTTATTTCAATTTCTCTGGATTCTCGCGAACAAGTTGATGAAATGATTGATAAAGCTGTTAAAGCAGGCGGAGCAGATTATATTCCTGCAAAGGATTATGGATGGATGTATCAAAGAACTTTTCTCGATTTAGATGGACACCATTGGGAAGTTTTCTATATGGATGAAAGTCAGATTCCTCAGGATATGTAATTTAAGTTAAAGACATGATAAAAGTTCAAAACACAATAAACGCATCAATAGAAAAAGTTTGGAAATTGTGGACATTACCAGAACATATTATGAATTGGAATAATGCTTCTCTGGATTGGCATACTCCATATGTAGAAAATGATTTGAAAGTAGGAAGTAAATTTAAATTTACTATGGCTCTTAAAGACGGCACCGATAGTTTTGACTTTGAAGGTATTTACACTAAAATAGAAAAGTTTTCATTAATCGAATATAAACTTTTTGACGGTAGAATTTCAAGCGTGCGTTTTGAAATCGACAATGATGTTGTAAGAATTACGGAATCATTTGAACCAACAACATCGGAAAACGCAGACATGGAAAAACAATTTTGTTCTGCAATTATTCAAAATTTTAAAAACTATGTCGAATCATTTTAAGAAATAAATTTTATAAACATAAAAACAAGAATAATGATAACAATAAAAAGTACTGTAAAAGCTTCATTAGATAAAGTTTGGAATTTCTGGAATACGCCTGAACATATAACAAAATGGAGTTTTGCTTCACCAGATTGGCATACGCCTTATGCAGAAGCTGATTTAAGAGAAGGAGGAAAATTCAAATCGACTATGGCGGCGAAAGACGGAAGCATGAGTTTTGACTTTGAAGGCGAATTTACTTTGGTAAAACCAAATGAAGCGCTTTCGTACGTTATGGCAGATGGAAGAAAGGTTGAAATTACTTTTAATGAAACTGCAGACGGAGTTGAAATAATTGAAAGTTTCGATCCAGAATCGCAAAATCCAGAAGAAATGCAACGCGCAGGCTGGCAAGCAATTTTGGATAATTTTAAAAATTACGTAGAGAATAATTAAGATTCTAAGGTGCAAAGAAACAAAGAAACAAAGTGACAAAGGTTAAAAGATTAAAAACTTAAAAATAGCTTACATTACTTATATGGTTTGAAAAAGAAAAAAATAAATATCTAACCCAACAAAAAAAAACAAAAAATGACAAAGCAAATATGGTTGAATCTTCCTGTAAAGGATGTAGCAAAAGCGAAAGATTTTTTCTGGAAAATAGGTTTTTCGTTTAATGAACAGCATGACACACCAAGTTCTACGTGTATGGTTGTAGGTGAAGGGCATTTTGTGGTAATGCTTTTTGAAGAAATGCTTTTTTCTAGTTTTTCGCAAAACAGTATTACAGATACCAAATCAAGTTCTGAAGTATTGATTTCGATTGATGCAGAAAGCAGAGAAGAAGTAGACGAATTGGCAGAAAAAGTTAAAGAAGCGGGCGGAACTGTTTTTGCCCCTCCTGCAGAAAGCCAAGGCTGGATGTACGGCTGCGGTTTTGCCGATTTAGATGGTCATCGTTGGAATGTTTTATTTATGGACTTTAGTAAATTACCGAGTTAAAATGGAAAAATTAGTATTCAATATCGACATTAAAGCTTCTAAAGAAAAGATTTGGAAAGTTTTATGGGATGACGAAACATACAGAAAATGGACAAGTGCTTTTTGTGAAGGAAGTTATGTGAAAACGAGTTGGAACGAAGGAGATAAAATCTATTTTTTAGGTCCAACTGGAGAAGGAATGAATAGTATTATTGAAACTAAAATTCCAAATGAATATATGGCATTTAAGCATGTTGGCGAAATCAAAGATTTTAAAGAAGTGTCGCCCACAGAAGAAACCTTGAAATGGGTTGGAGCAATGGAAACTTACAGATTGACTCAAAAAGATGATCTAGTAGATCTTCAGGCAGAAGTAGATGTAATTGAAAAACATATCGATTATTTTAAAGAAGCTTTTCCAAAAGGAATGGAAAAAATAAAGGAATTATCTGAGGAATAGAATTTCAAGACATTAATAATTTATAATTAACAATTAAAAAAATGGCAGCAATTAATCCTTATTTAATGTTTAACGGAACTTGCGAAGAAGCATTTTTGTTTTACAAATCAGTTTTTGGTGGAGATTTTCCATATATGGGAAAATATAAAGATGCACCAGCAGAAGAAGGTGAAAAACTTTCTGAGGAAGCTCTAAACCGAATTATGCATGTTTCGCTTCCAATTGGAAATACTATTTTAATGGGAAGTGACAGTCACCCGAGATACGGCGATGTAGGTTTTGGAGATAACTTTTCTATTTCTGTCAATACAGAAAGCAGAGAAGAAGCAGATAAAATCTTTAGCGGACTTTCGGCTGGAGGACATGTAGAAATGGCGATGGATGATACTTTCTGGGGATCTTATTTCGGAATGTTTAAAGACAAATTTGGTGTAAATTGGATGGTAAGTTTTGATAAAAATCCGCCAGCAGGAGAATTTTAAAGTTAAGTTATTTTAATACTAAAGCATAATTGTTAAATTACTCAAAAAAGCACATGAAAATGTGCTTTTTCGTTTTAAAAAAACAATGATTATTCTTTTTTATCAACAAGAGATTGCCGATTTTTGTCGCTTCATAAAATCAAGAAAGATAAAATGGCAGCAGAAGATAAAGAGATAATTTTATTAAAAGTTTCAGGACACGATAAAATTGGGGTTACGGCAGGTTTAACAGCTGTTTTGGCAGCTTACGATGCTAATATTTTAGATATCGGTCAAGCCGATATTCACGACACACTTTCTTTAGGAATCTTGTTCGAAATTGAAGCTGGATCTTCCTCTGCACCAGTCTTAAAAGATCTTTTGTTTAAAGCATATGAATTAGAAATCAAAGTAAAATTCATTCCGATTTCTATTGAAGACTACGAAAAGTGGGTAAAATCACAATCTAAACAGCGCTACATCATTAATATTTTGGGAGAAAAATTGGCGGCTTCTCAATTGTCAGCCGTAACCCAAATAATGTCAGATCAAAACCTGAATATCGATTCTATTATTCGTTTAACAGGAAGAACTTCTGTTGTCGAAAAAGAAGAATATCCGCGTTCTTGTATCCAATTGTCTGTAACGGGAGAAATTGTAAACAAGATTATCATGACAGCGAGTTTTATGGAAATTTCCAGAACACTTAATGTTGATATTTCTTTTCAAGAAGATAATATTTATAGAAGAAACCGCCGTTTGGTTTGCTTCGATATGGATTCTACTTTAATACAAACCGAAGTTATCGATGAATTGGCAGAACTAAATGGAGTAGGAGATCAAGTTCGTGCGATTACAGAATCTGCTATGAACGGTGAAATTGATTTTAACGAAAGCTTCAAAAAACGTATGGCTTTGTTAGAAGGTTTAAGCGAAGAAGTTTTGCAAAATGTTGCGGTTAATTTACCAATCACACAAGGAGCGCATCGTTTAATGAAAGCCTTAAAATACTACGGTTATAAAACTGCAATTCTTTCTGGTGGATTTACTTATTTTGGAGAATATCTTCAAAAAGAATTAGGAATAGATTATGTTCACGCGAATCAATTAGAAATAAAAGACGGTAAACTAACTGGTAAATATATCGGTGATATTGTTGACGGTCAGAAAAAAGCAGAATACTTAAAAGCAATTGCCGAAAAAGAGGGAATTCATATTAACCAAACCATTGCAGTTGGAGACGGAGCAAACGATTTGCCAATGCTAAATTTAGCAGGCCTCGGAATTGCTTTTCACGCCAAACCAAAAGTAAAAGAAAGCGCTTCAACCTCAATCTCAAGTTTAGGACTTGATGGTGTTTTATATCTTTTAGGATACCATGACCGATATATTGATATGATGTAATAAACCACAGTTTTAACTCATTTTTGTCATTTCGACGAAGGAGAAATCTCCACAAGAAACTCGACAATCAAAATAAAAACAAAAACCTCAGTCTTTCAAATTAAGAGCTGAGGTTTTTTTTATGGGCATCCCGCCAGAAAAAGGCGGGTCGGGCTATCCGTTCCAATCTTTTTGTCCGCCACGGCGGACAAAAAGGATTTCCACTACTATCCCTCATGTGACTTAGTGGAATTAGCGATTTCAAAAGAAAAAGGAAATTGTTAAAAAGAAGTTTTAATTGAATTGCCTCCTGCTTTAGCTGGAGGAAAATTGATTGAAATTTATTTTCGGCTTTAGCCAGATAAACAATCAAAGGGAATTTTGGCTAAAGCCAAGAACAATTGCATTTTGAACCACTAGCTAAAGCTAGTGGCAATTCAAGAGGTAAAAGAGTAAATTTAATATTCTTATTTTCTCGATTCCAATTCCTTTTTAATCTCTTTTAAATTGTTCAAATTCAAAAAAAGAATAGGCAGCAAAGCAATCGGAACAACATTCATTGCGCTAAAACCTTTCATGAAAACAATGAAAATATTAAGAGCAAAAAGCATAAATAAAACAACAGCAAAAATAGTATTCACCGTTTTCAATGTTTTCTGGTTTTTAATGAGTTCTTCAGTGCTCATATCGCTGAATTTGGTATTTTTCATATTTCTTATAAATATAATTGTTTAGCACATTTCCTTCAATTGCTCCAAATAATCTCTCTGATTTGAAAGTCTCGGAATTTTATGCTGTCCGCCTAATTTGTCTCTTTCTTTCAACCAATCATAAAAAAGATTTTCTCTGGCAACGTTAATCACCAAAGGATTCAATGTCATATTGTTGTAGCGTTTCGCTTCGTAATCAGAATTTAAAGTTTGCAAAGTTTCATCGAGAACTTTTTGGAAAAGCCCAACATCAGCAGGTTTTTTCTTGAATTCGATCATCCATTCGTGTGCGCCTTTTTCTTTGTCTTGCATAAAAATAGGGGCAACCGTATAATCTATAACTTCTGTTTGAGTAACCTGACACGCTTTTGCAATTGCCTGATCGGTGTTTTCAACCATTAATTCTTCACCAAAAACATTAATATGGTGTTTAGTTCTTCCTGTAACTCTAATTCGATATGGATTTAAAGAAGTAAAACGAACCGTATCTCCAATTAAATAACGCCATAAACCAGAATTTGTAGTAATTACAATAGCGTAATTCTTGTTTAATTCAACATCCGCCAGACGAACGACTTTTTGATTTGGAGTTCCAAAAGTATCCATTGGAATAAATTCATAGAAAATTCCATAATCAAGCATTAACAATAAATCACTAGAATAATTTAAATCCTGAATGGCAAAAAAGCCTTCAGAAGCATTGTAGATTTCGTAATATTTAAAATCTGAACTTGGGAGAATTTTTTTGTACTGTTCTTTGTACGGAGAAAAACTCACACCACCATGAAAATAAACTTCAAGATTTGGCCAAAGTTCCAGTAAATTTTGTTTGCCAGTATTTTCTAAAACTTTATTCATTAAAACCAGCATCCAAGAAGGAACGCCTGCAAAACTGGTTACATTTTCATTTTTAGTTTCGTTGATGATGGCAGCAATTTTAGTTTCCCATTCGCTCATTAACGAAGTTTTGCTGCTCGGCGTACTGCTGAATTCGGCCCAAATTGGCATATTTTCAATCAAAATTGCCGATAAATCGCCGAAGAAAGTATTATTGTTTTCGTAAATCTGAGAGCTTCCGCCTAAACGAAGACTTTTTCCTAAAAACAATTCAGAATCTTCATTATTATTCAAATAGAGACATAATAAATCTTTACTTCCTTTATAATGACAATCTTCCAAAGCTTCATTACTTACAGGAATAAATTTACTTTTTGCGTTTGTTGTACCGCTCGATTTTGCAAACCATTTAATTGGCGTTTCCCAAAAAACGTTTTGTTCGCCCAAACGCGTGCGTTCAATTAGCGGTTGTAATTCTTCGTAAGTCGAGATTGGAACTCTTTCTGCAAATGTCTGATAGGAATTGATACTCGAAAAATCGTATTGTTTTCCTATAATTGTATTTTCAGATGCCGTCAATAAGTTGTGCAATAATTCTTCTTGAACTTCATTTGGGTATTTTAAAAAAAGCTCTATTTGATGAATTCTCTGTTTAAGAACCCAAGATGCAAACGAATTGATTATTGATAAAGGCATGAATTTGGTTTTTAGTTAACTGATTTTAGGTTTTTAAGTCACGCAATAAATGCAAAAACAAAAAACTTAAAATTTGAATATCGATAGACAAATAGTAACTTTGTCTTCATATCAAAAATAATGTTTTTTTGTAAAAAACAATTCGATTTGGAACAATTATTCTAGTCGATAAGTAGAATTTTAACACTAAAATTTTTAATTCTTTGATAAATCTAAATCAGCAACAATAAATAAAAATACGAATGCAATATCAAGGTGTCCTGACAAAAATGCAAACCGAACTCGGAAGTCCAATTCAATATTATTTGGTTTTTGAAGATAGTTTTTTAAATGTCAATCAGTTATTAGATAAAGAAATTGAAATTAACTTTATTGGATATCAATGTTTGAATTGCAGTAAAAAGAAAAAAATATATCGACAAGGTTTTTGTTACGACTGTTTTTATTCAAGTCCAGCCGTTGGAGACTGGATTATGCGACCAGAATTAAGTACGGCACATTTAGGAATTGCAGACAGAGATTTAGATTATGAATCTAAAGTTCAATTGCAGCCTCATATTGTTTATTTGGCGACGGCATGCGAAATAAAAGTTGGTGTTACGCGCAAAACGCAAGTTCCGACACGTTGGATCGATCAGGGCGCTTCGCAAGCAATTGCAGTTGTTGAGGTTCCAAATCGATATTTGGCTGGAATTACAGAAGTCGCTTTAAAAGATCATTATACAGATAAAACCAATTGGAGAAAAATGCTGCAGAATTCGGTTGAGGTTTTTGATTTGGTTGCTGAAAAAGTCAAAATTGAAAGTTTAATTCCAGATGAGGTTAAAGAATATTTCTACTCGCAAAAGAATGACCTTTATGATTTACAATATCCAGTTTTGAGTTATCCCGCAAAAGTAAATAGTTTGAATTTGGATAAAACGCCTTCTTTCAGCGGAAAATTAACTGGAATTAAAGGTCAATATTTGCTTTTTGAAAACGGAACAGTGTTTAATGTGCGTGGTTCCGAAGGATATGTTGTTACGATAAACGTGTAAGGTTTTATTATTAAATTGTTATCTTTTTTTAGATTAAAATTATTTTAATTTAAAAATTACAATTTATTTGATGATTTTGTGTTAATTAATTGATGAATAATTATAGCTTTGGGTTGCTAAAGCAAATGAACGTTTCAAAAACAATTAGTACAAAACAAATACCACATGAGCAGCAAAAAAAAGGTCAACGCTTTTAGGCGTTCTCTAATGCAGAGTTTAACCAAGAATGTTGGAAATTTAGACATTAGAAATATTGAGCCAATTGATAAAAGCAAAATTAAAAAAGTTCTGATTTGCAGACCAAACGGCAGGTTAGGAAACATGCTGTTAATTACTCCTTTGGTTGAAGAAGTGACGAAGACCTTTCCTGGATGTACAATTGATGTATTTGTAAAAGGTTTTCTGGCTCCTATTGTTTTTGAAAATTATGATAATGTTGATAAAGTTATCCCACTGCCTAAAAAACCTTTTAAAGAACTAGTAAAATACTTTAAGGTTTGGACTTTAATTAGAAAACAAAATTATGATCTTGCCATAAATGTAGATCAGAATTCTTCATCAGGAAGGCTTGGCGTAAAATTTTCAACTGCAAAATATAAGTTTTTTGGCAATCTGCCTGAAGGAGTTAATTTAAATCAAGAAGATTACGAACACATTGCAAAATATCCAGTTTACAATTTGAGGTATTTTTTAAGTCAGGTTGGAATCCAAGATAAAAATGAACCTGTTGCGCTAATTGATTTAAAATTATCAAAAGAAGAAATTACAAACGGAAAACAAATTTTAGATAAAATTATTGATCCAAACAAAAGATCAATTGCGATTTTTACCTTTGCTACAGGAGAAAAATGTTACAGTACAGATTGGTGGGCAGAATTTTATACCGCTTTGAAAAACGAATTTCCAGACGAAAATATTTTTGAAGTTTTACCAGTTGAAAATGTTTCTCAAATCAATTTTGAAGCACCTACTTTTTATAGTAAAGATATTAGAGAAATTGGCTCAGTTTTAGCAAATGTAGATGTTTTTGTTGGAGCAGATAGTGGCATTATGCATTTGTCAAGTGCAGCAAAAGCGCCGACATTAGGTTTGTTTTCTGGCTCTAATATAAAAAAATACGTACCATACGGAAATGGAAGCAAAGGTTTAGATACAAACCTTTTAGGTGTTCCAGATTTTATAAAAGCAATAAAACAAGTTCTAAAAAAGTAGAATTTAAAATATAGAAAAAAGAAAATCCTGTTCGCAAGAACAGGATTTTTTTATGATAATAAAACCTTAGGGCCTTAGCATCTTAAAAATTACGGATTCTTTTTCTTAAAAAGACCATTTAATAAGTCGCTTGCTTTTTTTGTAACTTCTTGAGTTTTCTGTTCTTTTTCTGCTTTTGCAGCTTGCGTTGTATCTTTCGCTTTTGTGTTTTTGTTGATTAAATCCGTAAGTGCTGAAGTTCCTTTTTGAGTCAGTTTTTCTTTCTGCTGATTTACCAATTGTGTGGTTAAATTACTTACAGCAGTTTTCATATCTGTACTTATTTTAGGATTCGAAAAGTTTCCAGTCAAAGTCGCATTAATCGGAATATTATCCAATTTTGCAGCATCGGCAGGAGATAATTTAGCGATTAAATTGTTGGCTTCCGTTCCTAAATATTTAGCTGGCACATCAAATTTTAAATTGTAATTCATTGTTTGGTCAAAACCGTGAGTTCCGCCAACTGTTACTTTAATGTCTTGGTATTTAATGTCAAAAGGTTTGATGTTTACTTTTCCATTATCAAAAGTTAAAGCCGCTTTGATGTCGTTTAGATTCACTTTATTTAAATCAACAAATTTTACATTTGAACTTAAGGCTTTAAGTAAAGTTGAATTTTGAGAATTTACAGTTGTAGAAAGCAATTGACCAATTAAATCTCCAGAAATCGATTTTAAATCTGGTGTTAATTCTTTTGCATCCAAATTTCCATTCAATTTAATAGTCGAATTCAATTTTCCGTTAATGATTCCAGCAATCGGAGCGATTTTTTTCATCATATCCAATTGAGTAAAAGTCTGTGCAATATCAACTTGATTGAAACCTAAATTCATATCGAAAGTTGGTACTTTTTCTTTTGTAGAAACCGCTCCGTTAAGACCAATTGATCCTCCAAAAATATTGGTTTTGAAGTTTTCTAAAGTCGCTTTTTCGTCTTTAATAAGCAGTCTTCCAGAAACATCTTTCAGTTTTAAATTGTCATATAAAACCGTTGTCGCTTTTGCATTCAGAGTACAATTTAAGAAAGCTGGAATTTTCATTGCTTCTGCTGGTTTTGCAGCGGTTTTTGTTTCTGCTTCTGCTTTTGCAGGTTCTCCGGCAGTCATAAAATCATCAACAGCCAATTGATTTGAACTCATATTGAAGTTTCCTCTTAGTTCTTGTTTTTTAAACATAAAACCGTAGAAATTCTCCAAAACTCCATTAATGCTAATGTCACTTTTTCCAGTTGTAGCATCAAATTGTTTTAAGTTGATTCTACTCGGATTAAATTCAACCAAAGCCGTGCTAATGTTCATAGATTTATTGTTTTCATCAGTATATTTAAATCCTGACAAACTCATTGTGCCTGCATTTTTGATATTTTGATATTGGCTTTTTTCAACAGAAGCCATATCAAAATTGGTAGTAACATCGGCTTTTAAAATACCTGCCAAAGGTTTATCCATTTTAATTGGATATGCTTTTGAAAGATTCGCCAAGTTGATTGTTCCTTTTAATGCCGCATCAACAATCGGATTTACTGTTATGTTTTTAATATTCGCTTTAGCGTTAAAAACATCTTGATCAATTCTAAAAGACAGCTTATCTAAATTCACGTAAGTGTCATTTAAAATTCCAGTTTCGTTGATGATTTTAGTATCAATCACAATATTCTGAACCGATTTCGGAAGATTAGGATATTGGAAAGAAGCATTGTTTGATGCGATTTCTACATTAAATTTCGGAACCGTAGTTTCTGTTAATTCTCCTTTTGCAAAACCTTTTACCGTAAAATCTCCAGTCGTTTTTACGCCATCTAAGCTAGAAGAATAAGCAGAAGGAATTAAACCTAAAAAGTTTGTAAAAGAAGAAGTTGGCGTTTTAAATTTCAAATCGTAAATCTGTTTGTTTTCAGCCATTTGAATAAATCCGTCAAACTCTAAAGGCAATTGGTTGATTAAAGCTTTATTTTCTTTAAAAGTATATTTGCTTTTATCTAAATCAATTCCAAGAATTGCGTCTAAAGTAAGTTTTACATTTTTCATGTAATTCATTTTATCCATATCCAATGAAACTTTAGCAGTTGTTTTGGTATTCAAATCTAATTTTGAATTGGTAAAATCTCCAGTTCCTTCGTGATTTAAACTGTCAATTACCATTTTAATTTTAGAACCTTGATCGATATATCTAAAAGTAAAATTCTCGATTTTATAATTCTGGATTTTTAAAGAAAGCGGTTTGCTTGCTTCGTCTTTTTTGTCTTCTTTTTTATCTTTTAATGCGATATCAAAGTTTCCAACACCGTCTTTGTTGAAAATAATATTTACTAATCCGTTTGTAGAACTAATTCCTTGAATATTTAATGGCTCGTCTTTTCCTTTAAAAAGTTCTTTAACACTCATTTTTAAGTTTAATTCGCCAAGCGAAACCAAAGTGTCACCTTCAAAAGGAGCTTTGTTTATAATAACCAGTTTTTCAATCCCAACGGTTGCGTTCGGGAAATTTTTAAACAAACTTAAATCAGCATCTGTAAAACTAACTTTAGCATCAACACTTTCGTTAATAGCTTCGACAATTTTGGCTTTGATCTGATCTTTAAATAAAAAAGGTAAGGCAAATAATGCGGCAACAAGAACCACAATAACAATGGCGCTTATTTTTAGAACTTTCTTTAGCATATAATTAGATTTGAGGGTTTCTTAAAATCGACCTTGCAAAAATAGTTTTTTTTACAAGAGTCTCAAGATAAAGTTTTCTTAAATTGTAAGAATATTACTTTATTTTGTTAAATAAAAAAATCCGTTTGAAATTACTTCAAACGGATTTTATATCTTGTTTATTTTAATTATTTCTTAATAAATGAAACAATTTTCTCTACGAGTGTTTCAGAAAGCGGAAGTGTTTCATTATTATAACTTGCCATATTTGCATTTTGATCGCCGTCAATAATTTTCATCATATGATTCATCTTTTCAATAATTGCCATTTCAGCATTTTTATTGGCTTTAGATAAATTTTCAGCGTCTTTAACAGCAATCTGCAAATCATTGTTTCCTTGTAAAATTAAAATCGGAATCGTTAGTTTGCTTATTTCTGTCTGCGGATTGTATTTGAACCAAGAAATTAAATAAGGTTGTACGCTTGGTCTGAAAAGTGCATTTAGCATTGGATCTACTTTTTTTACCTGAAATCCATTTTTTAAACTATCAATAATTGGAAAAGTCATGTCGTCCAATTGTTTCATTTTTTTTGCCGCAATCTGCGTTTTTATAATCTGATCTGCTGGTTCTCCAGCGCCAGCAATCGAAACAAATTTGTCGGCTTTTGCACTGGCAACCATTCCGATTAATGAACCTTCGCTATGACCAATTATAATAATTTTAGAAAAACGTTTGTCTTGTTTTAAATAGTTTATCCAGCTTTTTGCGTCTTGAATATAATTTTCAAAAACTAAACTGCTCTCAGAACCTCCAGCCGCTTTACTTTCTCCAATTGCTCTTTTATCATATCTTAATGATGCAATTCCGTTTTTAGCTAATGCTTCTGCCAACATTTTCAAAGAATTGTTTTTCATCATCGGATTATTTCCGTTTCTGTCTGTTGGTCCAGATCCAGCAATAATTAAAGCAACAGGAAACTTTGCGGTCAAATCTGGCGTAGTCAACGTGCCATGAATTTGGTCGTTGTTGATTTTAAGTATCGCCGGACTTTCCTTAAAAGTGATTTCTTTTTTGGTTTGAGCATTTAAAACACTCAAAAACAAAACCGTCAAAAAAAGAATTATTTTGTTCATTTCTTAATTTACTTAATAAATATTAATTCCGTACGGCATAATCGCTTGAACGCCTTTTTGTTTCTGAAATTTCTTTACTTGTTCAATTAGAAGATAAGTTTCTTCTCCAATTTCTTCTTTCAAGAAAGCTTCTTTAGACTTAGCGAAAGGTAAACCTGAAAGCAAATCGTTAAAAGTCTTTTCGTATTCAGGATAATTTTGAGTGCTATAATTTTTTACTTTAGCAATTCGAGCAGCTTCTGCAATGGCATCATTTAATCCGCCGATTTTGTCTACTAAACCTAATTTTAAAGCTTCTGTTCCAGACCAAACTCTTCCTTGAGCAATAGCATCAACTTGGTCGAAAGTCATTTTTCTGCCTTCAGCAACGTGCGTAACAAAAGTGTTGTAAATTTTTTCTACGCCTTCTAAAGTAAAGGCTTTAAATTTTTCGTCGACAGGCACAAATGGGCTGTAATTTGCTGAATTCTCGTGTGTTTTAACTTGCTCAGAATTAATTCCTAATCTATTCGCAAGCGGACTAAAGTTTGGAAGCATTCCGAAAACCCCAATAGAACCTGTAATTGTATTATTTTCAGCAAAAATTGTATTGGCATTACAAGCAATGTAATAACCTCCAGAAGCGGCATAATTTCCCATAGAAACCACAACTGGTTTTACTTTTTTAGTAATTTCAATTTCTCTCCAAATCAAATCAGAAGTTAGAGCGCTTCCTCCTGGGCTGTCAATTCTAAGCACAATTGCTTTTACATCGTCATTCTTTCTTGCTTCTTGCAAAGAACGACGCATTGAACCTTCTCCAATAGTATTTACGTCGCCTTCGCCGCTTCCGATTTCGCCTTGAGCGTAAATAATTGCAATTTGATCGGTTGCTGTGTTGGCTAAAGCAGTAGTAACATTATTTTGAGTATAATCTGAGATTGAAATTTTATTGTAATCTTCATCTTCTTTTACTTTCAATGCTTTTCTGATGGCATTGTGATAAACATCTTCGTAAGCAACAATATCAACTAAATGCTGTTGTTTTGCCATTTCTGGAGTTCTAGCAAGAAGTCCGTTTGCGATTTCGTTTAATTTTGGCAATGCAATATTTCTACTTTTTGAAATATCAGTTGAAACGGTTGTCCAAATTGAGTTCAAAAGAGCGGTCATTTGTTCTCTATTGGCATCGCTCATTTTATTTTCTAAGAAAGGTTCAACGGCACTTTTGTATTTTCCGTGGCGAATAACTTCCATATGAATGCCCGATTTATCCTGAAAATCTTTGAAAAACATTACTTCAGAAGAAAGACCTTTAAAGTCTAAATCTCCCGCTGGATTGATGTAAACTGTATTGGCAACAGAATTTAAATAATATTCTTTCTGCGAATACGTATTCGCATAAGCCCAAACAAATTTCCCCGATTTTTTGAATCTTTCAAGTGCATTTCTCAAGTCTTTATATTGCGCAAGACCAAGAGAAGATTCATCATTTAAAATAGAAATTCCCTTGATGTTGTCATCAGTTTTAGCGGCGTCAATTGCATTGATTACGTCGGTTAAACCGATGCCTTTTTTATCTGAGAAAACACTTACCCAAGGATCTTTATATTTTCCTGCGTAATCGTTCTTTATTTCTTTTAAATTCAATTCAATAACCGAATCAGATTTGACAGAAACGGTGTCATCGCCACCAAAAAGAGCGCCGATAAAAATTACTCCAAAAAAGAAGAGCATCATAAAAACAAAAATACCAATAACGGTGGCAAGTACATTTCCTAAAAACTTCATATGTATATTTTTTTAATAAGTCGTGAAAAAGGGTAAAATGTTACAAATTAGAAATCTAAAATTTATGATTAAATCTAGACGTCGTTTCACAAATATATTGGTTAATTCTAAAATAGTTTTAGTTAATTTGCATTAATTATGAAATTACAGCATCAAGTCGTTTTATCGATAGGCAGCAACCAAGGCAGCAGACTAGAAAACATCCAAAATTGTATTGATTTAATTCATCAAAAAGTTGGATCTGTTGTAAAAGTTTCTAAACTTTATGAAACTCCTGCGTGGGGTTTTGAAAGTGATGCTTTTTATAATTGTGCACTTCTATTATACACGAATTCATCTGCGCAAAAGATTCTAAATCAGATTTTAAAGGTTGAAAAAGAATTGGGTAGAATCCGCTTAAATCAAGAAGGATATCAATCTAGAATTATAGATATTGATTTGATTGTTTTTGATGATGAAATTATTGATTCAGAAAAATTGAATGTTCCGCATCCTTTAATGCAGAATAGAAATTTTGTTTTGCTTCCGATGCAGGATTTGAAATTAAATTGGAAACATCCCATTCTGCAAAAAACAATTTCTGAGCTAATTGCAACAACACCAGACGAAAGTGTTTGCACAATAGTTCAAGATTTGAAAAGTCCGCTTGATGAAATTCCGTTAAATCACTTTAATTATGTTGCTTTTGAAGGAAATATTGGGGCAGGAAAAACGACTTTAGTTCATAAAATAGCAGAAGATTTTAATGGAAAAACCGTTTTAGAAAGATTTGCTGATAATCCGTTTTTGCCTAAATTTTATAAGGATCAAAATAGATATGCCTTTCCTTTAGAAATGTCTTTTCTTGCAGATCGTTACCAACAACTATCAGATGATTTGGCGCAATTTGATTTGTTTAAAGATTTTATTGTTGCCGATTATCATATTTTTAAATCTTTGATTTTTGCTAAAATTACGTTGCAGGAAGATGAATATCGTTTGTATAGAAATCTTTTTGATATCATTTACAAAGAAATGCCAAAGCCAGATTTGTATGTTTATCTGTATCAGAATACAGAACGTCTTTTGCAAAACATTAAAAAACGCGGACGTTCTTACGAGCAAAATATTGAAGCTGCTTATTTAGAAAAAATCAATAACGGATATTTAGAATACATAAAATCGCAAACAGATTTAAATGTTCTAATCATTGATGTTTCTGATCGCGATTTTGTAAAAAAACACGAAGATTACATTTTTGTTTTAAATGAAATCAAGAAAAAGCTACATTAATGTGTTAATTAGAAAATGAGTTAATTAGAAAATTATTTCTACATTTTTAAAAAATTATCTAATTATTAAATTGACATATTCTCTCATTAAAACTATCTTTTTAAAGTAAAATGCCCTCTTAAAATAGGCATAGAATCGTCTACTTTTAAAGCATACCAATAATCTGAAGAGGGAAGCGGAACTTGATTTGAAGTGCCATCCCAGCTCATTTTAGATTTGCTTAATACTGCAACCAATTTTCCGTATCGATCAAAAATGGTTACTTGTGCTTGCGGATAATTTTCCATTCCAGTTACTTCCCAAACGTCATTGAAAGTGTCATTGTTGGGAGTAAAAAATGGAGGAAAAACAAGAACAACAAACTGTTTGGTAACTTCTCCGCATCCGTTTTTTTCTCTTATGTATGCAGTTTGCAATCCTGCAGGAACATCATAAAAAACGTTGTAAGCTTGGTAGTTAATTCCGTCTACAGAATATTCAAAATATTCCTCAGCTTTTACAGGAAAAATAATAGCTCTTGTTCCTTCAACATTTATGCGATCTATTTGCGGAATTTTATGTTCTTCAACTACAATTGTTTTTCTACTTGTACAGTTTTCTGGTGCTGGGCTTGTTACATCAACGGTATAAGTTCCTCCTGTATTTACAGTTGTAGTTTGAGTTGTCGCTCCATTAGACCATAAATAATTCATTCCCGAAATTCCAGCATCGAGTATTATAGTTTCAAACTCGCATAAAGTCAAATTTTCATCGGTAACAACAGGCGGTGTGTAAATAATAATATTTACAGCGGTTCTATTAGGGTTTATACATCCATTGCTCGAAGCTTCGGCATAATAAGTTGTATTCGAAGAAATAGAAGGAGTTGTGAAATTATTTCCTGTAAAAATACTATTTCCGCCACTTGGGGCAGTAAACCAGTTAATTGTTCCAATATTCGATGTAGCTTCTAGAGTTACTGTTCCTGCTCCGCATCTTGAAACATTTGCGTTGGTAGCAGTTGGATTATTTGGTGTTTGATTTATAGTTGCAATAACAGGTTTACGATTTACTTCGCAGCCAGCATCTACGTAATAAGTTGTTGTAGTGGTTATTGTAGTGGTTGTATAAGTATTTCCGGTTCCCAATAAATTTCCTCCAGTTGCTGCGTCGTACCAACTAATTGTTGCTCCGGCAGTTGCAGTTGCGCTAAGATTGAAGCTTCCAGAATCACAAAGCGGACTCGGATTTGCAGCAGGCGTTGCAACTGGAATTGTGATTTTAGTGCTCGCGGCAATTTTCAAGGGAGCTTCGCCAGGCATTCCTCCAAACTCAACTACATAACCTTTTGGCTGATAATTATCTCCGGGAATCAATGATCCTGTATCTGATAAATCGTTCCACGAACCTTTTATTCCAACTCCTGGCTGAGTAATGTGTGCGTAATCTTCATTGCCTTGATTATTTGGTTCTCCAGTATTCCAAAAAGTATAGCTCATTACAGTTCCTGCTTCAGGACCGGTAACCCATTTCCAAACACCTTCAGTTTCGGCATCGCTTCCGCCAATCCATCCAGTTCCAGAAGCTTGTTCTCCTACTAGTTTTGCTTCATCTGCAGATAAAATTGTGGCCAAATATCCTTTAAGTCCGTAATATATAAGGGTTTCTGCTTCTGCTTTTGCAGTTGTCCATCTAATGCCGACCGTTGGTATGTACATGTAAAAGTGTCCTGTAGAGGCTAAATAATTTGCTTTTCCAATTGTTATTGAAAAAGTTTTTACGCCAGATATTGTTGCAGAAGGATTTGAAAACACAATGTCTTTTATAATCGATTCTAAATCAGAGTATAAAATCTCGCTTCCGTTTGATTTGGTAATTGTTAATTTTCCAGCAACAGGATCCCATTGCGTTACGATTGTTGGATACGCAGTCGAATTTGAAAGTGTAAGCAGATCTCCACTTGAATAGCCAGAAGAAATTTGAACATAACCAGCGGTTGTTCCTGTTTCATTTGGATCATGAGTAACAGAAAATGTTTCTACAATTTTTATTTCAGAACCTGGACAGTATGTTTGGTCTCCTGTAGCGTTTAATTCTGGTATGCTGTAGATAACTTTGCTACAATCGTTAGAATAAAAAGAAGTTGCATCTTTATAGGTTGACCAATTAGTCATAGAGAAAATCTCATTATCAACATCTATACAAGTGAGAGAACTATTTATTTTAAAATTGCCAATAGAAAGCAACGTGTTTTTTCCGTTTCTTAAATCCAATTTAGTAAGCTGGTTGTCATCTATTAATAAACGTTCAATAGCTATGTTTTTTGAAAAATCTAACTCAGTTATTTGATTGTGGCTACAATAAATGTTAATTAAATTAGGACTGTTAGTAACGTCTAAGCTTGATAATTTATTATTACTGCATTCTAAATTGGTTAAAATTGTACTCGAACTTAAATTGAGACTTGTTATTAGATTATCGGCACAGTTTAAACTATTTAAAACGGCACAAGTCGAAACATCTAAGGAGGTTATTTGATTTTTGTTACATTGAACAAAGTCTAGCAATGTATTTTTAGATAAATCTAAAGAAGTTAATTTATTCTCAGCACAATATAGCTTTGTAAGGACAATATTTTTTGAAAGATCTAAACTGGTTAAATTGGTCTTTTCACATTCAAGCTCTTTTAATAAAATATTATTAGAAAGATCTAAACTCGACAATTGAGTTAGACTGCAACTCAAATTGGTTAAAGCGATATTTTTAGAAAGATCTAAAGTAAATATCGGATTTTGAACACAATACAATTCTTTTAAAGAAACAAAATCTTCTATACCGCTTAAGTTTGTAATTCCTCTATTAGAAATATTTAAGCTGATTACGCTCGATGCACTTGATGTTAAAACTCTACCGTCTCTAGGGGCAGAATCAATTCCGAAATCAATTAAAGCTTGCTCGAAGTTGGAATCCGGAATGGAAGTATATTGTGCAAATCCAACAGAACTGGAAAGCAGTAAGATAAATAAAGTTGATATTTTTAAGAAAATGTATTTTTTCATTTTATAAAAGTATCAATTTTATAATAATAAAAAAATATTTTTATATTTCTAACATTTAATGTATTAGAAATATGTTAAAATCACATTTATAATGTAAAAATATTCTTTAATAGTTATTTGGCCAATTTATTTTTTGAAACAAATCCCAAACAACAATTCCAGCGCTTACAGAAATGTTAAGAGAATGTTTGGTTCCTAGCTGCGGAATTTCAATACATCCATCGCAAATCGCAACTGCTTCTTGAGAAACTCCAAAAACTTCATTTCCAAAAACTAAAGCATATTTTTGATTTTTTTCAATTTTAAAATCTTGAAGAAAAACAGAACTTTCAACTTGTTCAATTGCCATTGTCAGAACATTTTCTTTTTTCAAATTTTCAATTACTTCCAAAATATTTTCATGATGTTCCCAAGCCACAGTTTCTGTAGCGCCAAGAGCCGTTTTGTGAATTTCTTTATTGGGAGGAGTTGCAGTGATTCCGCATAAGATTATTTTTTCAATCAAAAACGCATCTGCTGTTCTAAAAACAGAACCAATATTATGCAGACTTCTAATATCATCTAAAACTAATATTAAAGGTGTTTTTTCAGATTTCTTAAAATCTTCAATTGATTTGCGGTCTAGTTCACTGTTTTCGAGTTTTCTCATTTGTTTTGAATTCTAGTCATAAAAAAAGCTTCCAAAGGTAAGGAAGCTTTTTGATTATTTTAAATGTTTTTCAGATTAGCTTTTTACTGGATCTGGTAAAACAGTACCTTTAATAGTAAGGATTTTTGTAGGTTGTCCTTCAGCATTAGAACTAACAGTTACCGTTTTTGTAAATGCACCAACTCTGTCAGTAGCATATTTTACACCAATAATACCTTTAGCTCCTGGAGCGATTGGTTCTTTTGGAATAGATGGAACTGTACATCCGCAAGATCCTTGAGCGTTAGTAATGATTAACGGTTTTGTTCCGTTGTTTACAAGAACGAATTCACGTTTTCCGTCAGCATTGTGAGCGATAGTTCCGTAATCGATAGTTTCGTTTTCGAAAACCATTCCAGCTCCTTCGATTTTAGCCACTTTGGTAGCTTTAGCTTTTTTAGTTGTTTGCGCATTAGTAGCTGTGATACCAGCAACAGCTAACATAGCGAATAAGATTATTTTTTTCATCTTTAAGGGTCTTTTTTTAATGATAAACAAAGCTATATAAAAAACTTATATCACAACCTAAAAATATCTTAAAATATTTTAATTTTTGAAGCTTTCCATATTCCTCTAAAAAATCATAAATTCGCTGTCTTAATTTTTCATTTAAAACATAATAATTTGGCAGCTAAAGAGAAAGTGGTAAAGGAAACACCTTTAATGAAACAGTACAATGAAATCAAGGCGAAATATCCTGATGCATGTTTGCTTTTCAGAGTAGGAGATTTTTATGAAACCTTTGGAGAAGACGCCATTAGAGCTTCTAAAATTTTAGGTATTACTTTAACTAAAAGAGGGGCGGGGTCTGATACTGAAACGGCTTTGGCTGGTTTTCCGCATCATTCTGTAAATACTTATTTGCCAAAATTGGTTAAAGCTGGACTTCGTGTTGCAATCTGTGACCAATTAGAAGATCCAAAAATGACAAAAACAATCGTAAAAAGAGGCGTAACAGAACTTGTAACTCCTGGAGTTTCTTTGAATGATGAAGTTTTGCATTCAAAATCAAATAACTTTTTAGCATCTGTTTATTTTGCTAATAAAAATATCGGAATTTCTTTTTTAGATGTTTCAACGGGAGAATTTTTAACAGCTCAGGGAAATGCAGAATATATTGATAAATTATTGCAGAATTTTAATCCGAGTGAAGTCCTAGTTCCTAAGAATAATAAAGGAGATTTTAAAACTGCTTTTGGAGAAGATTTTCACAGTTTTTATTTAGAAGATTGGATTTACAAAGAAGATTATGCTTTAGAAACTTTAACGAAACATTTTCAAACCGTTTCTTTAAAAGGATTTGGAGTTGAAGAATTAAAAGAAGGAATTATTGCTTCTGGTGCGATTTTGTATTATTTGTCTGAAACGCAACACAATCGCGTGCAGCACATTACAGCAATTCAGCGTATTGCAGAAGATGCCTATGTTTGGATGGATCGTTTTACGATTCGAAACCTAGAATTATATCACAGTTATAATCCCAATGCAGTTACGCTTTTGGATGTTATTGATAAAACGCTTTCTCCAATGGGAGGACGTTTATTGAAGCGTTGGTTGGCTCTTCCTTTAAAAGATGCAAATAAAATAAAAAGCCGTCATGAGGTTGTGGCGTATTTAAAGTCGAATCCTGAAATTCTGCATAATATTCAATATCAAATCAAGCAGATTTCAGATTTAGAGCGTTTGATTTCTAAAATTGCTGCAGGAAAAGTGTCGCCAAGAGAAATTGTTTATTTGAAAGAATCTCTGGATGCGATTATTCCAATAAAAACATTGGCGCTCGAAAGTCCGCAGGAAGCTGTAAAAGTAATCGGAGATAGTTTGCATGCTTGTGATTTGCTTCGCGAAAAAATTAAAACCACTTTAAATCAAGATGCGCCTGTTGCCATTGCAAAAGGAAATGCGATTGCAAGCGGAATTAGTGCAGAATTAGATGAACTGCGCGCTATCTCAACTTCTGGAAAAGAGTTTTTAGAAGGAATTGAAAAAAGAGAATCAGAAAGAACTGGAATTTCTTCATTAAAAATTTCTTTTAATAATGTTTTCGGATATTATATTGAAGTTAGAAATACTCATAAAGATAAAGTTCCCGAAGAATGGATTCGTAAGCAAACTTTGGTAAATGCAGAACGCTACATTACAGAAGAGTTAAAAGAATACGAAACCAAAATTTTAGGCGCTGAAGAAAAAATCTATAAAATTGAATCTGAGCTTTTTGAGCAATTAGTTGCTTGGATTGGAACTTATATCAAACCAGTTCAAATGAATGCGTATCTAGTTGCGCAATTAGATTGTTTGTGTTCGTTTACGCAAATGGCTGTCGAAAATCAATATGTACAACCAGAAATTGATGAAACTTTCGAATTGGACATCAAAAACGGAAGACATCCTGTAATTGAAAAACAATTGCCCGTTGGAACTCCGTATATCGCCAACGATGTTTTCTTAGATAGAGAAACACAGCAAATTATTATGATTACCGGACCCAACATGTCGGGTAAGTCGGCGATTTTAAGACAAACCGCTTTAATTGTGCTTTTGGCTCAAATGGGAAGTTTTGTCCCTGCTGATAGTGTTAGAATGGGAACTGTAGATAAGATTTTTACCAGAGTTGGCGCTTCAGATAATATTTCGATGGGCGAATCTACTTTTATGGTCGAAATGAATGAAACGGCTTCTATTTTGAATAACATTTCAGACAGAAGTTTAGTGTTGTTAGATGAGATTGGAAGAGGAACGAGCACTTACGACGGAATCTCGATTGCTTGGGCAATTGCCGAATTTTTGCATGAACATCCAGGAAGAGCAAAAACGCTTTTTGCAACGCATTATCATGAATTAAATGAAATGACGGAGTCGTTGCCAAGAATTCAGAACTTTAATGTTGCGGTAAAAGAATTAAAAGACACTGTTTTGTTTGTTAGAAAACTGGTAAAAGGAGGAAGTGCGCATAGTTTTGGAATTCACGTGGCTAAAATGGCAGGAATGCCTCAGCTTGTGATTTCGAAAGCGCAGAAACTTTTAAAGAAACTAGAAAAAAATCATTCGAGTGACGCTTTAAACGGAGTAAAAGCGGCTAATGACGAAATGCAAATGAGTTTCTTTAATTTGGATGATCCTTTATTGGAAGAAATAAAAGAAGAAATTTTAAGTCTCGACATTAACGCTATTACTCCAGTAGAAGCGCTTATGAAATTGAACGAGATTAAAAGAATGTTAGTTAAAAAATAAATTCTAGAAAATTTAAATTTTAAAGTTTAGGTTATCAGAATGTTATAAAATAAGTAGATTTTTTTTTCGAAAAACGCTTGTGTAATTGAATAAATGTCCTAAATTTGCACTCGCAATACGGAACAAATAAAGTGTTGCGAGTTCTTTTAAGATTTAAAATGCGAAAATAGCTCAGTTGGTAGAGCGCGACCTTGCCAAGGTCGAGGTCGCGGGTTCGAGCCCCGTTTTTCGCTCAAAACCATATAATGCTCGGATGGTGAAATTGGTAGACACGCTGGACTTAAAATCCAGTGAACAGCAATGTTCGTGCGGGTTCAAGTCCCGCTCTGAGTACTAAAGCCTCTTCTTTTTGAAGAGGCTTTTTTTATTTGCGGACTTGCAGATAATAAATTTACATAGTAAATTTATTAGAATCTTGGGATCTAAGAATCTCGAAAAATCAACAATCTAAAATTAACAATCTAAAATCTAAAATTTATAAATGGGTGCTTTTGTGATTAGTAAGCGTTTTAATGATGAGTATAAATTTACATTTACTTCGCGTAGAGGGAAAGTTATTTTTACGAGTTTGAGTTATGAATTGAGATTTGAATGTGAAGAGGATATTGAAAAGTTTAAAAAAAATATTGAACTTGCGAGGTTTTTGAAATTTAAAGGTTCTGGAGGGAAGTATTTCTTTAAATTGATGTTGGGTGAAGTTCACTTTGCTACAAGTCGAAAATACACAACAGAATTGCTTTTGCAAAAAGGAATAAAAGAGATTGTAACTTATTCTTCTAAATCGGAGATTTTAGATTTTTCTTCAAGTGAATCTATTTTTGACGACGAGGAATCGGAAGAAGAGTTGGAGGAAGCTGCAGAATAATAAAAAAAAGCGTTTACAATTTGTAAACGCTTTTTTTTTTATTGAAGTTGATTAATTTTAAAATTAATCATAAAAAAAACCATCTCAATGATGGTTTTAAAATCGTTAGAACTTAGGTTCTAATTATTTTTTTACTTCTTCTACTTTAGCAGCAGCAGAATCAACTTTAGCAGCAGCAGAATCAACAGTTGCAGCAGCAGAATCAACAACAGCAGCAGCAGAATCAACAGTTACAGCAGTAGAATCTACAGCAGCTTCTGTAGCAGCAGCGTCAGCTTTTTTACAAGATACAACAGTTAAAACAGCAACAACAGCTAAACTTAAAAATACTTTTTTCATCTTACTTTATTATAAAAGGTTAATTATTAATTCGTGGCAAAGATATAAATTTTTTAATATGTAAAATATTTTTTCACTTTTTTTTTAAAATATTTTCCTTGCTCACGATTATCTTATTTATCAAATAATATGCCAAAATAGAAAAAATAATTGATATTGCAGTATGTTTTGTCAATTTTATTTTTCATTGAAAATTCTATGGTGTTTTTGGCTCTTTGAATGTATTTGTTGTAGTTTGTTTTGTTTTTTGGGAATTATTTCGATTTGTAAACAATTACAGAATGATGATTTTGGGTTCTTTAAAAAGACGAAAAAAGTCTTTCAAATGAGTTGTAAATCAAAATTTATAAGGAATTATGAAATGTTTTTCATAATTGTTTCTGTTGCACCTTTATTGTTTTGGATGAAAGAACGGCAAATTTCGCTTTTTTCTGCAAAGTAAGAATGGTCAGATAAAAGTTTGTCTAGAGCATTTTTCAGATCTTCGCTATTTGTAATTACATTACAGCCTTTTAAATCGACAAGAGATATGGCTTCGGCGAAATTAGAGTAATTAGGTCCAATTACAATCGGAATTCCAAATGTTGCAGGTTCTAGAATATTATGAATGCCGGGGTTTCCAAAACCGCCTCCTACATAAGCGATACTTCCGTAACTGTATATTTTAGTTAATAAGCCAACTGTATCAACAATTAAAACATTGTATTGCGCTAAGTCTTTGTTTTCTTTTTCAGAATATAATATAGTCGATTTTGTTATTTGAGTTTTGAGATTTGCAATTTGCTCGTCTTTAATATTATGCGGCGCAATGATGAATTTTATATTTTCTGTTGCTTGATTAATATATTCGGCAAGAATAGCCTCGTCTTTTGGCCATGAACTTCCAATAACAATTACGGGTTTGTTGTTTTTGAAGTTTTCAATAAAATCTAGCGTATTGTCGCGTTCTAAAATGGCATTCACTCGATCAAATCTTGTGTCGCCAGAAACAATTACATTATTAAAACCTAAACTTTCGACTTTTTGTTTCGATTTTTCGTTTTGTACAAAGAAATAAGCAAATGCTTTTAATGCTTTTCTGTAAAATCCGCCATACCATTTAAAAAACATTTGATTGTCTCTGAAAATTCCAGAAATCAGATAAGTTGGAGTTTTTTTTGTTTCTAATTCTTTTAAATAGTTTAGCCAGAACTCATATTTAATAAAAAAAGCAATTTCAGGATGAACTAATTTGAGAAATTTTTTCGCATTCTTTTTTGTGTCCAAAGGAAGATAAACAGTAACATCTGCAACTGTGTTATTTTTACGCACTTCGTATCCAGATGGTGAAAAAAAGGTTACAATTATTTTGTGTAAAGGATATTTTTCTTTGATTTTTTCAATTACTGGAAGTCCTTGCTCGTATTCGCCAAGTGAAGCCGAATGAAACCAAATCGTCTTGTCTTCTGCTTTTATTTTTTCTTCTAAAATTGAAAATACATTTTTTCGGCCTTCAATAAAAAGCTTAATTTTCGGACTAAATAACGCTACGATTCTTAAGAAAAATCCTGCGATGTATATGGCTAAATTGTATAAAAAAAGCATGTAATTTTTTTTGCAGCTAAATTACATTTCTTTCGACTATTTTCATTGGTTTGAAGCTATTAATAACTATTTTTGTTCCTCCATTTAGAGATTTCTGTCTGAAAACAGTGTCTTTAATTTTAAATAAATGCAAAAATGAAAAAAATACAAATGGTTGACTTAAAAAGTCAATATGAAAAAATAAAATCTACCGTAGACGCTTCAATTCAGGAAGTTCTAGATACTAATACTTATATAAACGGACCTTTAGTTCATCAATTTCAAAAGAACCTTGAGGATTATTTAGGGGCAAAACACGTTATTCCTTGCGCGAATGGAACAGACGCTCTGCAAATCGCAATGATGGGATTAGATCTTAAACCTGGAGACGAAGTTATTACTGCCGATTTTACATTTGCAGCTACAGTTGAGGTTATTGCTTTGTTGCAATTAACTCCAGTTTTAGTAGATGTTGATTTGCATAATATGAACATCGATATCGAGGCTCTTAAAAATGCAATTACACCAAAAACAAAAGCAATTGTTCCAGTACATTTATTCGGTCGCGCTGCTAATATGGATGCGATTATGGAAATTGCGGCACAATACAATTTATTTGTAATTGAAGATAATGCACAGGCAATTGGAGCAGATTATATTTCTAAATCTGGAGCAAAAGCTAAAGTGGGTACAATTGGTCACGTTGCGGCAACTTCATTCTTTCCATCTAAGAACTTAGGTTGTTATGGAGATGGAGGAGCAATTTTCACAAATGATGATAAACTAGCACACGTTATTCGCGGAATCGTAAATCACGGAATGTACGAGCGTTACCATCACGATGTTGTGGGGGTTAATTCACGTTTAGACAGTATTCAGGCAGGTGTTTTAAACGCAAAATTGCCTCTTTTAAATGAATATAATGCAGCTCGTCGTTTAGCAGCATCAAAATATAATGCAGCTTTTGCTGGGAATAAGCATATTATTACACCAGAATTTGATGCAAATGAAAACGACCACGTTTTCCACCAATATGTTTTAAGAATTATCGATGCAGATAGAAATGCTTTAATGCAGCATTTATTAGATAAAGGAATTCCTTGTGCAATTTATTATCCAATTCCGTTGCATTCTCAAAAAGCATATTTAGATCCTCGTTATAAAGAAGAGCAATTTCCAGTAACAAACCAATTAGTGCAGGAAGTAATTGCTTTGCCAATGCATACAGAATTGGATGACGAGCAGATTAAATTTATTACCGACAGCGTAATTGAATTTTTGAAATAATAAAAATTTATTAGCCAAAAAATAACCACAAACAAACACAAAATGAAAGTATTAGTAACAGGAGGATTGGGATTTATTGGTTCTCACACCGTAGTCGAATTGCAAAATGAAGGCTTCGAAGTTGTGATTATTGATAATCTTTCAAACTCTTCAGAAGATGTTTTAAAAGGAATTACAGCGATTACAGGAAAAACGCCTTTATTCGAAAAAATTGATTTAAGAGAAAAAAGTGCCGTTCGGGATTTCTTTAAAAAACACGATGATGTTACTGGTGTAATTCATTTTGCGGCTTCAAAAGCAGTTGGCGAAAGTGTTGAGCAACCTTTGTTATATTACGAAAACAACATAAGCAGTTTGGTTTATCTTTTACAGGAATTACAGCAAAAACCTCAGGCAAGTTTTATTTTCAGTTCTTCTTGTACGGTTTACGGTCAAGCCGAAAAAATGCCAATTACAGAAGATGCTCCAGTTCAGACAGCTATGTCTCCTTACGGAAACACAAAACAAATTGGAGAAGAAATTATTACTGATACAGCAAAAGTGACGAATATTAGCGCTATTTTATTGCGTTATTTTAATCCGGTTGGAGCGCATTCTTCAACAGAAATTGGAGAATTGCCATTAGGAGTTCCTCAAAATTTGGTTCCGTTTATAACACAGACAGGAGTAGGATTGCGTCAGGAATTATCTGTTTTCGGAAATGATTATCCAACTCCAGACGGAACAGCAGTTCGCGATTATATTCATGTTGTTGATTTGGCAAAAGCACACGTTATTGCATTGCAGCGTTTATTCAACAAAAAGAATTTAGCAAAAGTGGAAACCTTCAATTTAGGAACAGGAAAAGGAAGTTCTGTATTGGAAGTAATACATAGTTTTGAAAAAGTAAGCGATAAAAAATTACCATATGTCATTAAACCGCGTCGTGAAGGTGATATTACTGAAGCTTACGCGAATACTGATAAGGCAAATAATGTCTTAGGATGGAAGGCTGAACTTAGTTTAGACGAAGCAATGGCAAGCGCCTGGAAATGGGAACAAAAAGTGAGGAATAAATAAATTCTTTATCAGTTAAAATTATAAAATTTTAAGATCCCAAATTATAGCAGTATAGTTTGGGATTTTTTTTTAGCGTATTAATTATCATGAAACAAAGTTTAGATTATAAATTAATATTTGCCTTAGCGGCTGTTGGAATTATTTGGGGAACTACCTTTTTAGGAATTAGAGTTGCGGTTGAGACTATTCCGCCTTGGTTTGTAACTTCAATTCGTCAGGGATTGGCGGGATTAATCATGATGACTATTTTATTGTTCAAAAAAGAATTGAAATGGATTGGCTGGGAAAATTTAAAACATCAGCTTGTTCCTTCTATTTTGATGATTGTAATAGCAAATGGTTTTACAACCGTTGCAGAACAGACTGTGCCAAGCGGACTGGCTTCGGTAATTAGTGCCATGGCTCCTATACTTATTTTTCTGGGCAGTATTTTATTTAAATTGCAAAAACCAAGTTTAAGAGGTTTTATTGGAGTCATAATAGGATTTTCGGGAGTCGTTTTTATATTTAAAGACGGACTAGGATCTTTTTTAGATGCCGATTACAGAATCGGAATGATGTTTATGGGATTTGCGATTACTGCTTGGGCTGCTGGAACAATTTATACCAAACTACATGGGAATAAATCTAAAAATATAGTTCTTAATTTATTTTACCAATTTACAATGGCTTCGTGTATTCAGATTGTTTTGGCATTTGTTTTTTCGCCCAATATTGATGTGAATTTATGGAGTACTAAAAGTATTTTAGCAGCATTGTATTTGTCGATTTTTGGATCTGTAATTGCTTTTTTTAGCTATAATTATGCTCTGAAACACGTTACGCCAGTTCAGGTTTCTATTTTAGCATACATAAACACTATAATTGCGGTATTTTTTGGCTGGCTTATTTTGGATGAAAAAATTACCGTTGATTTTATAATTGCAACAATCCTGATTATTTTGGGAGTTTTTATTATTAATTACAAAAAGAAGGAAAAGAAAGCTTTATAATGTAAATTATAAAAGCATATATTTTTTTTGTTTTTCTTTTAGTATGTCATTTCGACGGAGGAGAAATCTTCGCAAGTAGCTCGGCAAAGTTTTTGGACTTTCTATGTAGAGTTTCTTGCGAAGATTTCTCCTCCGTCGAAATGACAAAAAGCTCTGAAAAATCTATTTTTCAGAGCTTTTTTATGTGTGTAGTTTTTAACTGAAAATTGTCACTGCGACTGAATACTAAAAATTAAGCATTAGCAGTAACCGCTTCTTTATCAATTTTATTAATCAAACCAGCTAGCACTTTTCCTGGGCCAACTTCTGTAAATAAAGTAGCGCCGTCAGCGATCATTTGTTGTACAGATTGCGTCCATTTTACAGGAGCAGTCAATTGAATGATTAAGTTCTTTTTAATTTCGTTTGCATCAGAAACTGCATTGGCAGTTACGTTTTGATACACTGGACAAATAGGAGTAGAGAATGTAGTTGCTTCAATTGCAGCAGCTAATTCTTCTCTTGCTGGTTCCATCATTGGCGAGTGAAAAGCTCCTCCAACAGGTAAAATTAAAGCACGTTTTGCTCCCGCAGCTTTCATTGCTTCACAAGCTTTTTCAACAGCAGTTGTTTCTCCAGAAATTACCAATTGTCCAGGGCAGTTATAGTTTGCTGCAACTACAACACCGTCGATAGAAGCGCATACTTCTTCAACAATATTATCAGCTAAACCTAAAACCGCTGCCATTGTAGATGGGGTAATTTCGCAAGCTTTCTGCATTGCCAAAGCTCGCTGAGAAACCAATTTAAGTCCGTCTTCAAAAGATAAAGTTCCGTTTGCAACCAAAGCAGAGAATTCTCCTAGTGAATGTCCTGCAACCATTTCTGGTTTGAAGTCTTCCAATGTTTTAGCTAAAATAACAGAATGTAAAAATACAGCTGGTTGTGTTACTTTAGTTTCTTTTAGTTCTTCGGCAGTGCCTTCAAACATAATATCTGTAATTCTGAAGCCTAAAATTTCATTGGCTTTTTCGAATAATTCTTTGGCTAAAGCCGAATTTTCATAAAGGTCTTTACCCATTCCTGTGAATTGCGCACCTTGACCTGGAAATACGTATGCTTTCATTTGTCTAATTTAATTTTTACTTTTTTTAAAATTGAAAATTAGTTTCAATTGGTGCGCAAAAGTACTATTTTTTTATTTCGTATAATCCTTAAACATATAAATCCATGCTAATCTTGAAAATCGAAGATTAAAAGGAGTAAATAAAACAATTGCGGTTGCAATAATTGGAAAGATTCTCAAATCGAAATTCTTTTCAAAGAAAAACTGTGCAATACAATACGTTGCAATTCCCTGAGCGACTGTTAATCCGTAGTTTACATACATCGCGCCAAAGAAATAACCAGGCTCTTTTTGGAATTTATAATGACAGTGACTACAGTATTCATTCATTTTTGGGAAACTGAAATTCAGAAAAATATTCTTGTCTGTAAAAACTTTTCCTTTATGACAAACAGGACATTCGTTTTTTAAAATATGAGTTAATGCGCTTGACATGATATTGTTGATTTTTGTTTATACAAAGGTAATTTGTAATGACTTAAAAGTCTTTTTTATATCTTCGCTTATTATAGCACAAAAAAGACATTTTATGAAAAGATATCCAATTTATAGTGTTCAGAATTTTAGCTGTAACGATATTCATCGCGATTTTTATGTAAATACTTTTGCAGAACATCTCAAAAATCACAGTTTTGTTGAAGAACCGCATCGGCATGATTCGTATTTAATGGTATTTTTTACCAAAGGTTCTGGTTTGCATGAAGTCGATTTTGATCAATTTGAAATCAAAAGAGGAAGTTTATTTGTGCTTCAGCCTGGGCAAATGCATCATTGGAATTTATCTGAAGATATAGAAGGCTTCGTGATTATCTTTTCGCAGGAATTGTACAATTTGTATTTCGGACAAAAAAAAATCAACGATTACAATTTTTACCACTCCATTCAAAACCGTCCCGAGATGGTTTTTGAAGAAAAAGAAATCCCAATAATTCAGCCTTATTTTGATCTGCTGATTCAGGAAAATAGTCAAGATAACAAGTATCAATTAGATAAATTATTGAATTTACTTGATTGTATTCACATTGAAGTAGCAAGAAAATATGGAGAGACGTATTCGCACCAAACCCATTCATACAATATCAAAATCAACAAGTTTGAATTGCTTTTGGAGGAATATTTCAGAACTGAAAAATTACCTTCTTTTTACGCAGAAAAATTAAGTATAACATTAAAACACTTAAACAGAATCTGCAACGAAATCCTCCAAAAAACAGCAACAGAAGTTATCACAGACCGTGTAATTCTAGAAATAAAAAGAATGCTAATCGACAAACAATTAGCCGTAAACGAAGTTGCCTTTAAAGTCGGCTACGAAGATTATTCGTATTTCTCCCGATTCTTCAAAAAACAAACGGGATTATCGCCAACAGAATTTAGAAATACAGTGCGATGATTTTTGGTTTGCCACGACCCGAGCGACAGCGAACAGGCAAAGCAATTGCACTAATTTCCACGAATTATTATTTTATTTTTGGCCACAGATTAAAAGGATTTTCACTGATTATTTATTCACACAAACAGAAAAAAATCCTTTTAATCTGTGAAATCTGTGGCAAAAAAAAAGATTCATTTTTGAGAGAAAAAAAATTAGTGCAAATTCGTGTAATTCGTGGCAAACCCTCAAAAAAAAAACCTGCACTCCCGAGAAAAGGTGCAGGTTTTTTAACAACCAAATTAAAACCTATTTTTAAAGTATTAAGCCTGTTTTACAAATTGTAATTCAATGTTTAATTTTACTTCTTCGCCAACTAAAACACCACCAGTTTCAAGAGCTGAGTTCCAGTTTAAACCCCAATCTTTACGATTAATTTTTCCTTCTATGCTTAAACCTACTTTTGTATTTCCCCAAGGATCAGTTAAAATTCCGCTATATTCTACAGGAAAAGTTACGCTTTTAGAAACACCCTTAATGTTTAAATCTCCAGTAATTTCATAGCTTCCTTCGTTGATTTTTTTGAAAGAAGAAGCTTTGAAAGTTAATTTTGGATGATTCTCAGCATCAAAGAAATCACCACTTCTTAAATGTCCATCTCGGTCTGCATTTGCAGTATCTACTGAAGCAATATCAGCAGAAAATTCGATTGCAGCATTTTCGAAGTTACCTCCGTCTGTAGTAATTGTAGCATCGTAAGTTCCAAATTTTCCTGAAACATTTGTAAACATCATGTGTTTAACTTTAAAACCAATTTCTGAGTGAGTTGGGTCAATTGACCATTTTGTAGTTGCCATAATTTTATTTTTAAATAATTAATTTATTTCATTTTGATAGGACAAAGTTACGGTGACAGTTGTCCTGGAGCACTTAACCTAGATTAAGAAATGAAAGATTTAGATTTCTTTAAAAGAAACTTATACTTATAAATTTAAGTCTTCTTTTTCGGTTTAGTGTAAAGTTTAAGTAAAAAAAGAAACGATAACAATCTGATTAACAGATTTATTATCGTTTCGGCATACAGGTGTTAATTGTTTTTTGTTTTCGAATTAATAATTCATCGGAACATCCATTAATAAAATTTCGGTGTCTGTATTTGCTTTAATATTTAAAGTATCAATTCCTGAAATTCCAACAGCATCACGAGAGTTTAATTCTTGACCGTTGATGGTTACATTTCCTTTTAAGACGAAAGCGTAAACTCCGTTTCCTTCTTTTTTGATTTTATATTCAGTAGTAAATCCAGAATCGAAATTTCCCATATTGAACCAAGCGTCTTGGTGAATCCAAACCCCTTCGTCATCTGCATTTGGTGATAAAATCTGAGATAATTTATTATGTCTGTCAGCAACATCTAAAGTAATTTGTTGGTAACGCGGCGCAACATTTCTTTTATTTGGAAACAACCAAATTTGCAACAATTTAGTCTGCTGATCTGCATTCGGGTTAAATTCACTGTGCTGTACTCCAGTTCCTGCGCTCATAACCTGAATATCGCCATTTTTGATGATTTCAGTATTTCCCATACTATCTTTATGCGCCAAATCTCCTTCAAGTGGAATCGTAATAATTTCCATATTATCGTGCGGATGCGTTCCAAATCCCATTCCGGCAGCAATCGTATCATCATTCAAAACACGAAGCGCTCCAAACTGAATTCTGTCCGGATTGTACCAGCTCGCAAAACTAAAACTGTGATAAGCGTTTAACCAACCGTGATTTGCATTTCCTCTTGTGTCTGCTTTATGTAATACTATATTTTCCATGATTTTGTCCTTTTGTTATTTTTATAGTACAAAGATACGGTCGATGTAGAGGAAAAGCACTTAACCTAGATTAAGAAAAGATTCTAAGGTTCTAAGATGCTGAGATACTAAGTTTTTTTAGGGAGCAGAAGTATCGTTTTCAAAAGACGTTTAGTCCCGCTATTCGTTTCAATCTTTTGTGGTCTCGTTAGAAAAAAACGAGACCACAAAAGGATTTCCACTTCTATCGGGGCTAGATTAGAAGTTTTTGTTTTTATAAGAAATGTATATTTTAATTTGCATAAAAATTTAAGAGGAACGAAACATATTGGAGGGATGGATTTTAATCCATCATGCGCAATAGGAGACCAATTTTTGTCATTCCGAGGAACGAGGAATCTCCGTAAGAATCTCCGCACAGCATGTATTCAATCTTTGTCGAGTTCCTTGCGGAGATTCCTCGTTCCTCGGAATGACAAATAACACGTGGTAAAAAAGTTGGAGATGAATTATTTAATCCTAATCAATTTTCCTTTTCCTGATGAAATATCAAGATAATTTCCACCACTACTTTTGTCGTGTAAATAAAATTGAATAGTATCTTTTGCAATTTGATTTTTCGGAATACTTATAATCAAATCAGTATTAATAAAATTATCCAGTAATATAACATTCCCGTATGAAATTTTTCCTTTTGGCATGTACTTGTTGTCAAAAATGAAAACACTGTCCTTAAAAGTTATTTTGTCTTTTTGGACATATAATCCGTAGTCTTCTAATAAATAATTATAACGGCCAGTAAGTTTTTCTGTTTTTTGATTGAAGTTGATAAAAAACAAGGTTATTATTAAAGCAAAATATTTCATGGCATTCTAACTATATTGATTCATAAATTGCTGAACAACAGCATCCGTATTCTCATGACGTTTCTTTCTTTCTAAAACAATTGGCGGAGCAACTCTTTCTAAACAATCCTGAACAGCGCAAGTTTCGCAAGTTACGCCAACAATTCTTTTGACTAAAGGTTTTCCTTCAATAAATTTAAACTTCTTTTTCATTGTCGGATTGATTAAAATGCCGACAGAAATACTTCGAATGGTATCATGTAAAAATGGATCTTTTGTAGCCGATGAAAAAACTAAATATTCATTTCCGCTATTCGCATAACTCGATATTTGTGCATCAAAAAAGTGTGATTTATTCTGTTTGATGGCTTCATCAATCGTTTTTACCGAAACCCATCTTCTGCAATAATGTTCGTTGGTTTCGTTGGCGTGCGGTTCCTGCTGATGTGTAATGTGCAATTCTTTGTTTATCTGATAAAAATCAGAACCAATTTTATGTGATAATCTTAAGAAGAATAAGTTTTTCAATTGAAAATCTTTTGGCAATAAATTAGTTAATCGCTGATAAAAAGATTCAGGCGAAACTTCAAAACTTTCAATTAATTGAACAAATTCTTCCGGTTTTGGATTTTCATTTTCTAGGAAATTATTGATTTTGTCAACGACTAATTTTCTAGGTAATATTAAAGCACCTGCAAAATAAGACGCATAAAAATTATTTAAAACCTGATCAAAATTGTCAAATTTAATCCAGCTGAAAGTGAGCAGTCGGTCAGAAATCTTTAAATAATTATAAGCAATTTCTTTGGCTAAAATAAAAGCTTTCTGCGGAGAATCAAGTTCAGTTGAAAGCAATAAAGTTTTGCTTTTTGGAACATAAATCGAACGCAAATCTCCCAAAGCTTCTTGATCTGTAAAAGCAATTTCTTTTATTTTGTATTCGTATTCTTCTTTTAAAATCGCTTCCAATTCTTCAATGCTGATTTTAGAATCGAGATTGATCTGAAAAGACTTAGAAAACGCAATTACTTTCTCTTCTAAATCTTCAAAATAATTGCTGTGTGCTTCCTGATACGAACGCAGAGAAGCTAAAAAGAAACTTTCGCGACTTAAATTATAATGCTGGGCGATTTCGAAAATCGTGCTGATAAACGCATTAACTTTTGCTGGAGCATTCGCAATAATATCAATTAAATCAGCTTCCTGAATTCCGAAAAGTTCAAGTGGAATCTCTTTTAAAATCCCTGATTTTAAAATTTCGCCAATTGGAGCGAGGTTGTTATCGAGTTTTAGAGACACCATTTGGTCATAATTCACATCCAAATGTTCGCAGAGAAGCAGAATTTTATCTGTTTTTGGATATTTTTTTCCCTTTTCAATCTCGTTTAAATACGACTTTGAAAGATTAGTCAATTTAGCCAAGCCAAAAAGCGAAAGATTTTTTTGCGTTCTGACTTGCTTCAATTTTAGTCCGAAGATCAGCTTTATATAGTCTTTTTCGATATCCATGAACCAAATATAGTTATTCTAAAAATAATCGCCAAAAAATTATTTTTCATTTTTAGCGAACGTTCGCTTGTTTTGTAAAAAACTTTTTTCTAATATTGTGGTGTAGAAAATATTAATTATCAGTTTGTTATGTATTTGTGTTTTTGAAAAACATATAAACGATTCAATTGCTGCTAATGAAATTAAAAACCACAGCTATGAAAAACCAATTAGAAATTACCGAAACGGCAATGGAATTTTTAGCCGAAAAGAAGCTTCATTATCCAAAGATCTGGACAGAAGAAGCCATTGTTTTTATAACTGAATTGCATAGAAAATTCGAATCACAGCGAAAACTATTGCTTTTACAGCGCGAACAGAAACAAGTCACTTTTGATCAGGGAATTATGCCGATTTTTATTCCTGAAACTAAAAGCATCAGAGAAGGAAATTGGACAGCTGGAGAAATTCCGAAAGATTTATTAGACAGAAGAGTAGAAATTACTGGACCAGTTGATCGTAAAATGATTATCAATGCGTTGAATTCCGGAGCTAAAACTTTCATGGCCGATTTTGAAGACAGCACTTCTCCAACTTGGCAAAATCTTATGGAAGGACAAGTGAATTTAATTGATGCGGTGAATAAAACAATTACGTTTACCGATTTGGTTAAACAAAAATCATATCATTTAAATGAAAAAATAGCAACGTTAATTGTACGCCCGAGAGGTTTGCATTTGCCGGAAAAACATGTTCTAGTTGAAGGAAATGAAGTTTCGGGTTCTTTGATAGATTTTGGGTTGTATGTTTTTCATAATTATAAACGACTTTTAGAAAACAATTCTGGACCGTATTTCTACATTCCGAAATTAGAGCATTATTTGGAAGCGCGTTGGTGGAATAATGTAATTGATTTTACCGAGGATTATTTAAAACTGAACAGAGGAACGATAAAAGTGACGGTTTTAATCGAAACCATCACAGCAAGTTTTCAATTAGATGAAATCATTTATGAATTAAAAGAGCATATCGTGGGGTTAAACTGCGGACGCTGGGATTATATTTTCTCTTACATCAAAAAGTTTAGAAAAAATCCAAAATTTATTGTTCCAGATCGTGATCAGGTAAACATGACTTCGCCTTTTATGAATGCCTATTCAAATCTGGTAATTCAAAGATGTCATAAAAGAGGAATTCATGCGATTGGCGGAATGGCAGCGCAGATTCCAATCCGAAATAACGAAGAAGCAAATGCAGTCGCTTTCGCGAAGGTGAAAACCGATAAAGAACGTGAGGTTCGAAATGGTCACGACGGAACTTGGGTGGCGCATCCAGATTTAGTTTCAATAGCAAAAGAGATTTTTGATAAAGGAATGCCAACTCCAAATCAGATTCATGTAAAAAGAGAACATCGCAAAATTACAGAAGCCGATTTAATCGAACCACCAATTGGACTTATAACTGAAAATGGTGTTAGAAAAAACATCAATGTAGCCGTTCTATATCTGGCTTCATGGCTAAACGGACAAGGCGCCGCAGCTTTGCACAATTTAATGGAAGATGCCGCAACTGCCGAAATTTCGAGATCACAACTGTGGCAATGGCTTCAGAATAAAGTAATTCTAGATAATGGTAAAAAGCTTGATTTAGCATATTATCATAAACTTGCTTTTGATGAATTTCAAAAGATCAAAGAAGAATTAGGAGAAGAAAATCATGAAAAACAGCAATTTCCATTAGCTGAGAAAATGTTGGAAAGACTGGTTGTAAATCTACATTTTGTGGATTTCCTTACGATTCCGTGCTACAAATATTTATAAGAAAAAAATCCGCTAAATCTACAAGATCTGCGAGAGAATAAATTTTTTCACGCAGATTTAGCAGATCCAGCAGATAAAATTTGAATAAAAGATCTGAGAAGATTTAATAATGCTTATTTAATTCTAGCGGTTAAAACTGAACACTTTTAACTGTGAACTGAACACTAAAAAACCAACCACTTTAACTAAACTATTTATGAAAACAACAGAAGACAGAATTCAGGAATTGATTAACGATTGGATCACAAACCCGAGATGGAAAGGCGTTGAGCGTCCATACACTGCAAGCGAAGTAGTAACTCTTCAAGGGTCTTATAAAATTGAGCATTCTATTGCGAAAATAGGTGCGGAGAAATTATGGAGGAAGTTAAAAAGTCAGGATTATGTTGCGGGTTTGGGAGCGTTGACTGGAAATCAAGCAATTCAGGAAGTTGATGCGGGTTTAGAAGCGATTTATTTAAGCGGATGGCAGGTTGCAGCTGATGCAAATCTGGCGGGGGAAATGTATCCTGACCAATCGCTTTATCCTGTAAACAGCGTTCCGATGGTTGTTAAAAAAATCAATAATGCGTTGTTACGTGCCGATCAGATTCAGACGGTTAACAATATTGAAGATAGAAAAGATTATTTAGTTCCGATTGTGGCCGATGCCGAAGCAGGTTTTGGTGGAAACCTAAATGCTTTCGAATTAATGAAATCGATGATTGAAGCTGGAGCTTCTGGAGTTCATTTTGAAGATCAATTGAGTTCTGCTAAAAAATGCGGACACTTAGGCGGAAAGGTTTTGGTGCCAACTCAAGAAGCGATCAATAAATTAATTGCAGCACGCTTGGCTGCGGATGTTATGGGTGTTTCAACTTTAATTGTGGCAAGAACAGATGCCGATGCAGCAAATTTATTGACCAGCGATGCAGATCCAAGAGATAGAAAGTTTTTAACTGGCGAAAAAACGGCTGAAGGTTTCTTTTATGTAAATAACGGAATCGATCAAGGAATTGCAAGAGGTTTGAGTTACGCACCTTACGCTGATTTAATTTGGATGGAAACCAGTAATCCTGATTTAGATTACGCCAGAAAATTTGCAAAAGCAATGAAAAAAGAGTTTCCAGATAAGATGCTGGCTTATAATTGTTCTCCATCTTTCAATTGGGCAGCAAAATTATCAATTGCCGAAATGGAAACGTTTCGGGAAGATTTGGCTGAAATGGGATATAAATTCCAATTCATCACTTTAGCAGGTTTCCACGCTTTGAATACGAGTATGTTCGAATTGTCTAAAGCGTACAAAGAACGCGGAATGGCAGGCTATTCTGAATTGCAAGAGCGAGAATTCGCATTACAAAAAAACGGATTCAGAGCGGTAAAACACCAAGCTTTTGTAGGAACTTCTTATTTTGATGCCGTTCAAAATACGGTAATGTTAGGAAAATCAGCAATAACTGCAATGGAACATTCTACGGAGGTTGAGCAATTTTAATTCAATATGCACGGTTCATTTTTGAGCCGTGTTTTTTTTGCCACAGATTTCACAGATTAAAAGGATTAAAAAAATGTTGCCACGAATTACACAAATTTTCACGAATTAATTGATTTAAAAATTAAAATGAAATTCGTGAAAATTTGTGTAATTCATGGCTAAAAAAATCTCTTTAATCTGTGAAATCTGTGGCAAAAAAGCTTTACTTTTTCAAAAGCCTTGCCTTCATTTTACTGAAGAATTCTGGTGTTACGCCAATGAAAGATGCGATTTGTTTTTGAGGAACTTTATGGACTAATGTTCCATATTTTTTTGTGAATTTTTCGAAACGTTCTTCGGCAGGTAAACTTAAATTGTCCATTAATCTTTGCTGATTCGCAACTAATGAATTCTCAATTAAAATCCTGAAAAAACGTTCCAGTTTTGGAATTTCAAGATACAATTGTTCCTGATTTTCTTTCGATAAAGAAACAACTTCGGCTTCTTCCAAAACTTCAATAAAAAGCTGTCCTGGCTTTTGCGAAAAAAAGCTGTACATATCGCTCATCCACCAGCCTTCGCAGGCAAAAGATAAAACATGTTCGACAATATTATCGTTGATATTGAAACTTCTTAAAATACCTGAGTTTACAAAATACGAATGTTTGCAGACTTCGCCAGCATTCAATAAAAGCGTTTTGGCTTTGTAAGTGTTCGTTTCTAGTTTAGATAAAAAAAGCGCCTGTTCTTCTGGTGTCAAAGAAACGTGTTTGGCAATGTTTTCGAGAATTAATGCCATTATTTTTTATCGTTGATTAAGGTAAATGAAGTCGCTTTAAATCTGTCTCCTTTAATTTCTCCAGTAACTAAAGCTTTGCTTATTGCATTGCAAAAACCTTTTTCAGAATGTGCGTCTCCGTGATCGTGAATCGTTGTTCCGTCAACAAAATAGCTTTTTCCATCAATACGAACCGCTAAATCACAGCTTTTGCCTTTCATTCCGAATTGGCATTCTCCGCATGAAGCTTCAACAATTGTTGGTTTATCAAATTTCTTTTTGTCTTGTGCCTGAGTTGAAATCCCAATAAAAAGGAAAATCATGAATATAAGTTTTTTCATTTTCTATGAATTTACAGTTATTAATTTTGCTGTTTCTTTGGCGCGTTCTGTTACTTCATTAATTGGAGTTGAAAGTGTATCGTTGCTTAAAACTACACCCATTCGGCGATACGGTCTTGAAGTTGGTTTTCCAAAAATTCTGAAATCGGTTTTTGGTAATTCGGCAACTTTTTCGATTCCAGTAAAAGTAGGATTGCTTGAATCTTCAGATGCTAAAATTACGGCACTTGCTCCAGCTTTTTCTAAAGTGATTTCAAAAATAGGAAGACTTAAGATTGCTCTTAAATGCAATTCGAATTCATTAAAATTCTGTGTTCCGGCCAAAGTTACCATTCCGGTATCATGCGGACGCGGAGAAAGCTCAGAGAAATAAACGCCTTCTTTTGTTAGGAAAAATTCAACGCCAAAAAGTCCAGCTCCGCCAAGAGCTTCGGTAATTTTTTCGGCCATATCCTGCGCTTCGTACAAATCTTTTTCTGAAACCAAAGCCGGTTGCCAGCTTTCCTGATAATCACCGCGTTCTTGTCTGTGTCCAATTGGCGCACAAAACAAAGTTGGATTACCATTTTGAGTGATTGTTAAAAGCGTGATTTCTGAATCAAAATTTACAAAAGCTTCTACAATTACTTCGATGACATCACCACGTGAACCTGCAACCGCATATTGCCACGCTTTTTCGATATCACTTTCTGTTTTGATTGTCGATTGTCCTTTTCCTGATGATGACATTAAAGGTTTTACTACGCAAGGAATTCCGACTTCTTGAACGGCTTTTTGCAGTTCTTCTGCTGATGTTGCGTATTGATATTTTGCTGTTCGTAATCCCAATTCTTTTGCTGCTAAATCACGAATTGCTTTACGATTCATTGTAAAGTTTGCGGCTTTCGCTGAAGGTACAACGGTAATTCCTTGTTTTTCGTAATCGTAAAAACGTTCGGTGCGAATGGCTTCTATTTCGGGAACGATAAAATCTGGTTGGTGTTTGGCTACGATTCTGTCCAGCGCTTCGCCATCGAGCATATTAATGACTTCAAAACCGTGTGCAACTTGCATGGCAGGTGCATTTTCATAACTATCAACTGCAATTATGGTTTGTCCGATTCGTTGTGCGGCGATGACAAATTCTTTGCCTAATTCGCCTGAACCTAGGAGTAGTATTTTCATTTTGGAGTGTTGTAATGTTTGAGTAGTAAAAGTAACGAAAAAGCTTTTTTTAACCGCAAAGTTCGCAAAGATTTACGGAAAGAGCGCTAAGTTTTTGTTTTTAAGATAAAAAAAGCAAAGAATTTTTCACACAGATTTTGCAGATTTGTTTCTGTATGAGATTTTAATTTTAAGACAAAGTATAACCATGCAGTTTGTCATTTCGACGAAGGAGAAATCTCCACAAGTGGCTCTACAAAGATTGGTTTATTGGAGCGGAGTTACTCGTGGAGATTTCTCCTTCGTCGAAATGACAAGATTGGAGAAATAACAGGATAAAAAAAGTTCGCAAAGATTTAAAATTAATCTTTGCGAACTTTGCGTATTCCTTTGCGCTCTTTGCGGTTAAATCATATTAATGAAAATGATCTTCTTCAATCTCAAATTCAGCATCTTTTTCCCAGATTTCCATTTCGCAGGGTTTGCAGTTGAATTTTAGTTTGTATTCAAGCTCGCCTTGTTTTAATACTAATGGCTCTTTTACTTTGACACCAACTATATCCTTTTGGTGTATCGGGCATTTTTTCAATTCGTATTTGATGCAATATTTTGTTGTCATTACACGAGATTTTCCTGGATCCCATTGCAATTCGAATGCTTTTTCGATTTCTGTAACACCGTGGCGTTCGTAGAATTTACGAGCTGTCTTGTTCGAAACGTTGTACATGAAATCCAGTTTAGTTTCTGGATACGGATGTGACGTTTTTACCAATTGATGTTCTTCGCGAACGTAATTTGCCAAACGAATTTCTGATAACTGATCGAAAACATTTCTTCTCATTTCGTTGATTTTTGAAATAGGAAGGAACCAGTTTTGAGAAAACATAATATTGATTTCATCGGCGCTGTAAGGTGTAAAACCTGTTTTTGCCAATTGTGTTTTGATGTTTTCCTCGATCGATTCACCAGTTTTAGTCTGCTCTTTTGCGTGCTCTAATTTTACGGTGCTTACGTTTCCGTCTTCGTCGGTAGCGATTAATTCAAAACCGTTTTCGTTTTCTGTAAGCAATAAAGTAGTTCCGATTTTACGGATCGCGCTGTCTTCTCTTTCTACAATTTTGATGAAAGCAGTATCGTTGTTACGGTAAATAAAAGTTCCGTCTTTGATTTCTTTTAAAACGTTTGGATATACTTTTCCGTTTTCAGCTTTGTTTACATAAATTCCGTCAGCTTCGTTATTTTCGTTGATGAAGCAAAGTCCGTCACCGTTATTTAATAACTCACCGTTTTCGATTTCGTAAGCATTTCCAACAGTTCGGATTAATTTACCAATATATTGACCTTTTGATTTTGGGCTTTCCCAAGAACCAATCGAGCTGTGTCTTTCATTTACGAAATAATCGGTATAACCACGATTAAAAGTTCTGTTTAAAGTAGAATCAAAAGTATACGTACATTTTCCAGAAGAAGCTTTCGTGTATTTATCACTTCCTTCCAAATAACTGTCTAGTTTTTGACGAAGATAAGATACGTTGTTTTTAACGTAAGCAACGTCTTTTAATCTTCCTTCGATTTTAAAAGAAACGATTCCGGCCTCAATCAAATTCGGAATTTGATCTGAAACGTCTAAATCTTTGATTGAAAGTAAGTGACTGTTTTTGATTAAAGTTTCTCCGTTTCCGTCGATTAAGTTATAAGGTAAACGGCAATTTTGTGCGCATGAACCACGGTTCGCGCTACGTTCTCCGTTTGCCACACTCATATAACAGTTTCCACTGAAAGAAACACATAAAGCTCCAGTTACGAAAAACTCTAGTTCAACATCAGCTTCGTCGTAGATTGTCTTAATTTGATGCAAGTTTAATTCACGCGCCAAAACTACACGTTTGATTCCGGCATCTTTTAAGAATTTGATTTTATCGGCATCACGATTATTGGCTTGTGTGCTGGCATGTAGAACGATAGGAGGTAAGTCCATTTCCATAATCGCCATATCCTGAATAATCAAGGCATCTACACCAATATCGTATAATTCCCAAATCATTGAGCGACACGTTTCTAATTCGTTGTCGTATAAAATGGTATTCATTACCACAAAAACCTGTGCATTAAATAAATGCGCGTATTTTACTAATTCAGCAACATCTTCGATTGAATTGTTGGCATTTGAACGTGCTCCAAATTGTGGCGCACCAATATACACAGCATCTGCACCACTATTTATGGCAGCAATTCCTCCAATTAAATCTCTTGCAGGAGCTAATATTTCGATTTTCTTCTTCATTTCTAAAACTTTAGACTTTTGTGGTATTCCCGAAAAAAAGTGTGCAAAGGTCTAATAAATTATTCGAGTTTGCTAGCGATGAAGCGATTTTTTTGAAATTGTTAACTTAATATGGAATATGTTAATTTTAATTTCTAAATATAAAGTTTATTCATACTCAAATAATGTTATCGAAGATGCAGTACCATTGGTATAATTGGTAGTCGTTATTTGTTTAATAAGGTAACCTTCTTTGTCATAGATGTAATATTCTTTTATTGGTCTGCTGGCATACCACAACCAATCTTTTATGTGAGTTGTTGGAGTGCATAAGTAGGTGTTATAATCACCTCCTTGCGTTTTCATATAATATAAGATAGGATAACCAGAAATTTTGTACCATGCTTCATTTGCATATATTCCGGGTTTTGTGGTATCAATGTTGTATTCATCATTATTTAGATTATAATGCTCTTGTCCAGGTACAAGATGACCTGATTTATCATAAGTAGCCATCCAATAAACTGCAACAACCCTTGTTGTACTTTCGTCGATGTTTACATATGCAAAATCTATTGTATATCTATGTCCTGAGATATTAGGGAAATTATCATTATCATAAGCGACATAAGTTTCTGCTTTTCGTAGACGGTCGAGATCGTCGTAGGAGTACTGAACAGTTACACCGTTACTTACTTTTAAATCGGTAATGTTGCCTCTAGCATCATATAAATATTTATTTTCTGTAGTGGTACTAACTTTACCGTTGGAATATGTAAAAGTGTCCATAAAATCGACTTTTGTACTGGCTTGATTTCCATTATAGCCAGCTACATATTTTTTTGTAGATTTTAATTGTTTCAATTCGTCATATTCATAATCTGTTCTGCTTCCCCACCAACGAGTCAAAGTATCTCTAAATGTGTTTAACGAATCTTTAATAGCTGCTTCTTGGGTGAAGTTCATTACATCTTTATAATAATAGACTTTTTTAACTAATTTTAAAGATCCAACTTCAAGTTTTTTTCCTGTTGTCGATTTTATATTATTAGTAATTGCTGGTTTTAGCTGTACTTTTACAACTGGTGGTATAATTGGCGTAGTTGGTGTTACAGTCCCAGGAACGGTAACTTCAGGAGTTGTAGTAGGAGATTCTTCGCTCGTGCAACTAATTATGTTAAATATTATTAAAAGTCCGAGTATAGTTTTTTTCATTTAGAATTAATTTTTTGGGTTAAATATGTTTTTTATTTTTTTTAATATTAATTGTTAATTTATAGGAAAGGTATAGCCAGCGGTAAAACCTCCGAAAGATTGTTCGGTAGATAAATTGGAATAAAAAGAAACTCCAAGTTCTATATTGTTTTTTCTACCAACAGCAAGTCCAAAGCTAATTGGGATGTGGGCTACAACGCCACTTTTTTTCTCATTGACATATTCTGTATAGGTTTCGAAAGAGCCAATAGAAGCACCAATACCCGTTTCTACAAAAGGAGCTACCCACGGAATTGGAGCGCAAAAACGAACTTTTCCTCCTAGAAAAAAGGCTTTAGTTTCTACTTTGTAATTTTGAGGATTTCTTATTTTATCTTCGTCAGTAGAGGTTATAATTAATCCGGCATAAGGTCTAATACTAAACCATTTTTTTATTCCAATTATATATTCTCCTTGTGTGTAAAAACCAAAACCGTCTATAATTTCGGGATTTTCTTCTTCATAATGTGAGGTGCTTGATCCAAATCCGATAGAAGCTTTAATGAATTTGCCTTCTGTTTGTCCTTGAATTAAGGAAGAAAATAAGCAAGTAAATAACATTATTATAAAACCACGTAAATTTAGGTTCATATTGGTTTTGTTTTGGTTAAAATTGGTTGAGGCGAATGTAAGAATTATTCTTTTTATTTTAGCAAATAAAAAAACTGCTCAATCCGAAGACCGAGCAGTTCTCAAAAAAAAAGCATGAATCGATCGATCGATTAATTCACTCTCATTTTAATTTGTGATAAAGTATTTTGAATACTGTTTAATTGTTTAGAAACAACATAAACTTGGCTGTGTTCCAATTCATTTTCTTCGAGTGCTTTTTTGTATTTTTCAATTGCAGCTTCTTCTCCTGTAATGCAGGCATTAATAATAGCTTCTGTATCGCCACCTGTAAATGATGATTTGATATCAATCCAAGTTCTGTGTAAAGCTCCTAATGGTCCTCCACCAGAAGTATCTGTCGATTTTCCGAGTTTGTTGATTTCGTCTTGTAATTCTACAATAAATAATGCTCTTTCTCGTGCATATTCAAGGAAGTCAGTTTTCATTGCTGGGTTTTCTACATGTTCTGCTGCATTTGTATATCCTAGTTTTCCATCTTCAAGAATTGAAATTAATCCTTCTAAAGTTTTAACTGCTTCTTTTGTGGTTTCATCTGTATGTATCATGACTAATAGTTTTTAAATTAATACATTACAAAGTTGGCGATTTATAAAGTGGTATGTTTTACAGGATTACAATTGCTGTTTTATAATATTGTAGAATGGGAATTTTGAAACTGTTTTTTTGTTTCACGCAGATTTGGCAGATTTTAGCAGATTTTTTCTTTTGAAAATGAAAGCTCTTGTTTTATCCTTTGCGTGAGGGATAGAAGTGGAAAGCCCACAGCCTGACGAAGGAAGTGCGAGGACTTGTAACGGATAGCCCGACCCGGAGGGACACGCCCAAAATAACTGAATAAAAAAACAGCTTAAAGTATAAAAGTGATGAAACTTTTGAACCTTAAGCCGTTTTTATAAAAACTTAGAATATTGTTATGCAGTCAAAGCTTCTTTGATTCTGCGTAATGCTTCTTTTAAAATATCGTTGCTTGTTGCGTAAGAGAAACGAATACAGTTTGGATTTCCGAAAGCGTCTCCAGTTACTGTTGCAACGTTTGCCTCAGCTAAAAGATACATTGAAACATCGTTTGCATCTTTAATTTCGTGTCCTTTTAAAGTTTTTCCGAAGAAAGAAGAAACGTCTGGGAATACGTAGAATGCACCTTCTGGAACGTTGATTTTTACTCCTGGAATTTCTTTTAATAATCCAACAACTAAATCTCTACGACCGTGGAAAGCTTGAACCATTTCGTTTAATACGCTTGGATCAGCATCTACAGCTGTAATTGTAGCTCTTTGTGCAACAGAATTTGCACCAGAAGTTACTTGCCCTTGAATTTTTGTACACGCTTTTGCGATGAATTCTGGAGCTCCAATGTATCCAATTCTGTATCCTGTCATTGCGAATGCTTTTGCAACTCCGTTTACAGTGATTGTTTTTTCTAACATTCCCGGGATAGAACCAATACTGCAGAAAGTTCCTGAGAAATTGATGTGCTCATAGATCTCATCTGCAACTACGTAAATATTTGGGTGTTTTTCTAAAACTTTTGCCAATGCTGTTAATTCTTCTCTGCTGTAAACAGATCCTGATGGATTACATGGAGAAGAAAACCACATCATTTTTGTTTTTGGTGTGATTGCAGCTTCTAATTGTTCTGGAGTTATTTTGAAATCTGTTTCAACAGAAGTTGGAACTTCAACTGGAACTCCGCCAGAAAGTTTTACGATTTCGAAGTAAGAAACCCAGTAAGGTGCTGGTAAGATAACTTCGTCACCGTCGTTTAACATTACTTGTGCAATGTTGTATAATGATTGTTTTGCTCCTGTAGAAACTACAATTTGAGATGGTTTGTACTCTAAATCATTGTCTCTTTTGAATTTCCTACAGATAGCTTCTTTTAAATCTTGGTAACCATCAACTGGAGAATATGTACTGTAATTATCGTCGATTGCTTTTTTTGCAGCTTCTTTAATAAAGTCTGGTGTATTGAAATCTGGTTCACCTAAACTTAAACTGATAATATCTTTTCCTTGTGCTTTTAATTCTCTTGCCAAAGCGGCCATTGCTAATGTTTGTGAAGTAGCAAGATTGTTGATTCTGTCCGAAAGAATATGATTCATTATAAAAATTTTGAATGTCCTTAAATTTGCTGTGTTGTTTAAGGAAGGTTATTATTAATAGATTTTTTTTTAGTTTCTAAACTGATAATTCTGGTTTCATTCCCAATTCACGTAAATGTTTGAAGTGAGCTACAATGGCACTTCTCATTGTTTTGTATTCGTAATAAGGTAAATTACATTCTTTTGCAGTTTCCTTTACGATTTTTGCAATTTTACCATAATGAATGTGACTAATATGAGGGAAAATATGATGCTCGATTTGATGGTTTAATCCGCCTGTATACCAATTTACAATTGCATTTTTAGGAGCAAAATTTGTAGTTGTATACAATTGGTGAATAGCCCAAGTGTTGTCCATTTCGCCTAATTCATTAGGTGCTGGATTTGTTGTGTGTTCTACAACGTGCGCCAATTGAAAAACAATACTTAAAATTAAACCAGTTGTATAATGCATTACAAAAAATCCTAGAAGCACTTTCCACCATGTAATTCCAATTACCATTGGTAAAACAATCCAGATTGAAACGTAAATGATTTTTGTAATAATTAAAGTTGTCCAAAGAATTTTTGGGCTTTTTGGTTCTCCGTAAGATAATTTTCTTCTTAGATAATTACGCATTTGCTTAAAATCGGTTGTAATTGCCCAATTAAAAGTTAATAACCCGTATAAGAAAACAGAATAATAATGCTGAAAACGGTGAAAACTATGCCATTCTGCATGTTCAGTAAAACGAATAATTCTTCCTGCATCTAAATCTTCATCGTGTCCAGGAATGTTTGTATATGTATGGTGCAATACATTATGCTGTACTTGCCAGTTGTATACATTTCCAGCTAAAACATAAATGGTACCACCCATAAATTTATTGATCCAGTTTTTATTAGAATATGAACCGTGATTTCCATCGTGCATTACGTTCATTCCAACGCCTGCCATTCCAATTCCCATAACTATAGATAAAAGTAACATTACCCAAAAAGGCATGTTAAGTGTAAGAATCAAAAAGTATGGCGTAAGGAAAACCGCAAAAAGAATAACAGCTTTTAAATGTAACTTCCAGTTTCCAGTCTTCTGAATGTTGTTCTCCTTGAAGTAATTGTTTACCCGTGAGTTAAGTGTTCTGAAAAACTTCAGATTGTCTTGCCTAGCAAAAATTGGAGCGTTGTTATTCATAATTGATTTAAATAGGTTTCAAAGGTAATTATTATAAATTTTCAATTTGCAAAATTGAGTTAAATATTTCAATCGTAAAGTAGTACTTTTGTTAAAAATTTACAGCAATGGATGAGATATTGAAATATTTTCCCAATTTGACCGATCTTCAAATCGAACAATTTCAAAAATTAGACTTTTTATACCACGATTGGAATGAAAAAATCAACGTGATTTCTAGAAAAGATATTGATTCTTTATATACAAAACACATTTTGCATTCGCTAGGAATAGCAAAAATAATGAAGTTTGAACCAGGAGCAACTGTTTTGGATGTTGGAACGGGCGGAGGTTTTCCAGGAATTCCGTTAGCTATTCTTTTTCCTGAAACTCGTTTTTATTTAATTGATGTTATCGCAAAAAAAATAAAAGTAGTGCAAGGTGTTGCAGATGCATTAGAATTAAAGAATGTAAAAGCAGAACAAAAACGCGCCGAATTGGTAAAAGGTGATTTCGATTTTATTGTAAGTCGTGCCGTAACCAATATGCCTGATTTTGTTTCTTGGATTAAAGATAAAATCAAAAAGCAGCATAAGCACACTTTAAAAAATGGAATTCTGTATTTAAAAGGCGGAGATTTAGCCGAAGAATTAAAAGATTTTCCAAGTGCTACTCTATACGATTTGTCTGAAATATTTGAAGATGAATTTTTTGAGACTAAAAAAGTGGTGCATCTTCCTTTAAAGTTTAAACCTTAATATACTTTTAAGGAATATTTTAAAAACATAAAAAACCAATCTTGTTATAGATTGGTTTTTTATGTTTTATTGAAATAATTAGTTGGCTTTTAATTCTTTAAATTGTGTAGTGTACATGTCTTTTACTTCAACTTCGGTATTGTCTTTCAAGCGTCTAATCTTATAAGATATTGGAGCAGAAGAACCTACTAAAGACGAATTGTCAGGAGTTTGAAGGAATTTTACAAAACTATTATAGTCAGTTACTTTTCCTCCTAGGGAATTTGGGCCTCCAACAATCATTACTTTTATTTTGTTTTGTGCGAACAATTTTTTGAATTCTTCAGAATAGTTTACATCTACTCCAATATCGACAACTTTTAGAGCTACTCCTACTGATGCTTGGACCATTTTACTATTATATGCTTCATCTTTTGTTGTTTCAATTAGTATATAAGCTACTCTTCCATAATCAATGTTGCTAACATACACAGGCTCATGGGTTCCAAAATTATTTGCATTTATATCACCATCAATCCAATCTGTGTAGTATTTAGGATCAATGGTCATGCTGTATAGACGTTGTCTCACTTTTACCATAACGTAAGATTTAGTATTTGTCGAACCGCTGGTTTGTGTATAACCAAAGTTAGCTTTCACTAAACCTCCCAATACATTTACATTTAAGTGTGCATCAAGTGCTTTTTTAAAACTGTCTTCAGTTGTAATTTCGTTACTTTGATATTCATAATATGATGGAATAGCTTCATAATCAATTAAGTGTTTGTTTTTACTTATTAAGCCATTAATTGTATTTCTCATTTCACTTGGTATAGGTAGAGCATAATCGCTTACAGATAAATCCCCTCTTAATGACATTGACAAAGTAACAGGCTTAAATGAGTTTTTAAGCACAAGCGGATCATAAGTTGCATTCATAAAACTTGAGCCACGTAAAATACTGCCTGGATAAATAACATCTAAATTGGCTTCATTAATTATAGAAAGAGGAGAAAGTGTTGTTTGTTTTTCTACGGTAGTAAGATAAACGTATTCATTGTTTCCAGTTGTTGGATTTAGTTCTTGAATTCCTGTTTTTGCCGAGCTAAGTACTTTGTCGGGTTGAGATGTAAAAACTACAGGCTGTAGGCCATTCAATGATTTTGTAGAGCTATCGTCTTTATTGTCATCATCACTACACGAAGTTAAGAATGTTCCTATTACTGTAAAAGCTAAAATGGCTGTTTTTTTAAACTGGTTTTTCATAGTTAATTTATTAATGATTATTATTTTTGAGTAATGTTTAAATTATTATAAGTGATAATATTATCAGGTTCGTGGTTTCGTTTTTGTGTTATCTTAAGTTCCGATAATATCCAATTTGGTACAGTTTGAGCGGCTTTTTCAGTATTCACTTTTTCGCTAAATGTCATTGGCTTTTTTATTACAACATTTCCGTTGTAATTTTTACCATTATATAAAGCATCATAAGTGTTTTGTTTAGAATCACTATCAGTTAAATAAGTATCATTGGACTGATCGCCGTCATCTACGGTAAATTCATAATAGCGACTATGCTTTGAGTTTGAAAACATGGTAGAATGATCTGTTTGCTCGTTCCAAGTGTAAACATCAATTTTTACAGCAGAGAATAGCATTTCCTGTGTAGAACCTGCGACATATTTATTCAATCGCATTTTGCGTAGTTCATATTGTTGAGTAAAATTTCCAGGCTTTAAAATTGAAACAAAGAATGAAGAATTTGATTTTTTTAAAATAATGCTATCTCGTGTTTTCTTAATAAGCACACTGTCCTTGGCTGAACCAGAAATGTTTATAGCAGGTATTTTTATCTCTTCTTGAAAATTGTAGTCAATTTTATTTTGTTGATGTTTAGTCGCATCACTGGTTATAGGTTTAAGCACATAAACAACATCATTTGAATCATCAAAATTTTTGATTTTAATGTCAAATTTTAAAGTATCTCCAACAAGAATATTGTTCCAAGAAGTTCTTTCACTATTTTTAGACAAAGTGAAATTTGCTTCGTTTTGTTGAATAATTTGAGAAGTGTCGCTTTCTTCACTGCACGATATACATGCAAGAGCGATAAAGATTAGGTATTTTTTCATAATTACAATTTTAACGCAAAAAAGAATTTTACTACATCGTTTTCGTGCCCTAAAAGTTTTAAAAGTATCAGAATAGGGTATTTTTTAAAATGACAGGAAATGCTTTTTTTAGTCAAAAAAAAACCGGAAAGAATTTCTTTCCGATTTCTGAATTAATAATTTTTTATTACTAAGATGCCTTTCTAGAAAAATCTAAAAAAGGATTTGCTTTTATATTCAAATTATCAATAAAATTGTGAATTGCATTTTCACACGCTTCTGCAGTGTATTTAAATTCGGCATCAAAAAAATATTCTCGAGAAATTAATGGTTCATTCGAAGAGTCGTAAACAGCTTCGTCAGTTTGATCCAATTCGCTATTTCTATATGGATTTGGGTGTGTGTGCATTAACTCTGAAATAGTTTCGCTAAACCAATTATCAAATTTTTTCTTTTTAGGTGTAATATGTCTGGCTAACAAAACTAACCCAACAAGTTCATTTTGTAAATAATGAGAACCTTTTCTGTAACGAACATCAATCATTCTTACATTCATTAATGCAATCCATAAAGCACCATTTACAGAACCAGTAGCAGGTATTTCAAGATCGGTGTCAAATAATAAAGGATTTGTTTGCTCTTTGTTATTAATAGAACACCATAATGCTTCAATACGTTTTTGAGTGTCATTTGTAGATTGTGTATAACCCGTAAAACGCCAGTAAATCCATTCTAACAAAGCAGCAGTTAAACCGATAGAACCTTTATGGTTAATTTGCATTAGCGTATTTTCTAAATCGTCATTTCCTTCAACTGGATCTAGCAAATCATCTATTTTCTTTTTTGTCCATTTAAAATCAATTGCATGTCCAATACTTTTTGATTCCATTATAACTTTAGGAACGTTGTTTAAATTTCTCATATTTTATTTTTTTTGATGACTTTTAATTTATTTGACAAATGTAAAAGGGTGATTTTTTTTTAAAAGCCACCAAAAGTTTTTAAAGTATCATAATAAGCTTTTTGAGATTTGTATTTGATTGGAAATCAACAAAATAAGAAAAGTACTACAAATAAAATAAAACAATGAAAAAGCCGGAAATCTCATTTCGAAATTTCCGGCTTAAATATAATTTAAAATCAGATTATTATCCTAAGAAAGGGTATCTGTAATCTTCTGGAGTTACAAAAGTTTCTTTGATTGTTCTTGGAGAAGCCCAACGCAATAAGTTCAATGCAGAACCTGCTTTATCGTTAGTTCCAGAAGCTCTAGCTCCACCAAATGGTTGCATTCCAACAACTGCTCCAGTTGGTTTATCATTGATGTAGAAGTTACCCGCTGAGTTTTGCAATTTAGTTGTAGCAACTTCGATAGCGTAACGATCTTGGCTGAAAACTGCTCCAGTTAAAGCATACTCAGAAGTAGTATCAACTAATTCTAAAGTTTCTTCCCATTTGGCATCTTCATAAACATAAATAGTAATAACTGGTCCGAACAACTCAGTTTCCATTGTAGTATATTTTGGATTTGTAGTTACAATAACCGTTGGCTCAATAAAGTATCCAACAGATTTATCATAATTTCCTCCAATAATAATTTCTGCGTCAGCGTCTTTTTTAGCTTGGTCGATATAACTTGCTAATTTGTCAAAAGAACCTTCGTGGATAACTGCTGTAATAAAGTTTCCAAAATCTTCTGGAGAACCCATTTTCATAGATTTTACATCAGTAATTAACTGTTCTTTTACAGCTGGCCATAAACTTTGTGGGATATAAGCTCTAGAAGCAGCAGAACATTTTTGACCTTGGAATTCAAAAGCTCCACGTGTAATTCCTGTAACAACTTGTTTTACGTTTGCGCTTGGGTGAGCAATGATAAAATCTTTACCACCAGTTTCACCAACGATCCTTGGGTAAGTTTTGTAATTGTGAATGTTAGCTCCAATTTTTGCCCAAATATCTTTAAATACGTGAGTTGAACCTGTAAAGTGAACACCAGCAAAATCACGGCTTGCTAAAACAGTATCTGTAATCATTAAGGCATCTCCAAAAACTACGTTGATAACTCCATCAGGAACCCCAGCTTCTTTGAAAACATCTAAAATAATTTTTGTAGAGAATACTTGGCTATCACTTGGTTTCCAAACGACAACGTTACCCATCATTGCTGCACTTGCAGGAAGGTTAGCCGCGATAGCAGTAAAGTTGAACGGAGTTATAGCGTATACAAAACCTTCTAAAGGTCTATATTCTACACGGTTCCAAACCGTAGAGTCTGATTTTGGTTGGTCATTATAAATTTGAGTCATAAACTCAACATTGTAACGTAAAAAGTCAATTAATTCACAAGAAGCGTCAATTTCTGCTTGGTGAATATTTTTAGATTGACCAATCATTGTTGCAGCGTTAATACGAGCTCTGTATGGTCCTGCGATAAGTTCAGCAGCTTTTAAGAAAATAGCAGCACGTTGTTCCCATGCCATATTTGCCCATGCTTTTCTTGATTCAAGTGCATTTGCAATTGCTTTTTCAATATGTTGTTTTTCAGCCAAATGATATTTTCCAACAACATGTTGGTGATCATGTGGCGCGGTAATGTTTCTTGTGTTTCCAGTTCTAATTTCTTCGCTTCCAATATGTAAAGGAACGTCAATTTGAGAATTCCACATTGTGGTGTAAGCTGCCTGAACAGCTGCTTTTTCTGGCGAGTTCGGTGCGTAGCTTTTTACAGGCTCGTTTACCGCTTTAGGTACATGAAAGAATCCTTTTAACATGGGATAAAATATTTTAAAATTACGATTTGTTTAATTTTTTACAAAAGTACAAATGATAATTTGAATATATCACAATACAATATTAAAAAGTTGTATTTTATTGTACAACAAGTTTATCTTGGAGATAAATTAACAAATTGATTGTATAAAAGATTTGCTCTTTATGAAAAAAGTTGAGATAAACGGAATAATAATAAGAAACTATTGCTTAAACTAAAAATTAGTTCAAAGCAAAAGGAGCACACATTCTAAAAGTAGGAACAATTACTTTGAATATTTTTGTTGTAGTAAAATTGATCATATTAAAATGACCTTTCATTGCTCCATAAGGAGATGATAATAAGCAGCCCGAACTGTAAGTGTGATTTTCTCCAGGTTTTAAAACTGGTTTTTTACCAATTACACCTTCGCCGTCTACTACTTCTAAATCATTAAGGGAATCGAAAATTTCCCAATGACGCGAAGTCAATTGGACAGAATCTTTACTATGATTTTCGATCGTAACTACATAACTGAAAGCAAAATGAATCTTGTAGTTCTTGAAGTAAGTACCTTCAAAACTAGTCAAAACAGATATTTTTATGCCTCGTGTTATCTGAGAAACCATACTAACGTAGTATATATGTGAGTGTTATAGTGGCAAAGCTACAAAAAAAAATCATTTAATCTAGAACCTTAACATTTGTTTTAGTTGACTATATTGATAGAGTTTGCATTTCCCTTTCCAATTACGCGCTGATAGCGATCTGTTGCTTCTTTGTAATACACTAAAATGGTGTACTCATTTTCAGTTTGATAAAAGTTTCCGTCAATAGCATTTTCATAATCAATAACTCCTTTTTTGTCGGCAACCGTGTACTGAAAATTGGTAAAACCTTGTTTAATCATAATCGCTTTTTCAAAAACGCCTTTATCTGTATTGTAATCCATTTTGTATTCTGGTGACAGACTGTAATTGTTAAACATTCCTGTAATATAAATGTCTTTGTTCAGCCTGAAAGCGGGTGCAGAAAGCGTAAAATAAACCCAAGCATAATCAGCTTCGATATCGTTGTTTGAACCATTGATGTTTTTAACGACAAAATTTCCGTTTACGTCTTCATATAAGGTATAAATCTGATTTCCTCGCGCCGCATTTGTGTACAGATATGCATTATAAATGTCATTATTTGAACCTATTCGTGCAACAAAATTATTTGCTGCACGAATATCTTTATTTTCAAAATATAAAAATTCATTTCCAGCCCAGAATTGTGTTTCTGCATCATATTTATAAATTAGCTGATTGCCAAGCGTGTATTGCGGAACAACATTTTTTATTGCAGAATTAAAGTTTCCGTTTTGCAGCAAAAGCACTTTTACATTTTGCAAAGGTGTTTGAAAAACAATATCATTTGAAAATATTGCAAAATCAAGATTTTGTTTAAAATTGATATTGTTTAAATTTCGTGTTCTTTTTACTTGAGCTGTAACGGTTGAATGATTTTCATACAAAACAAATTTTCTTGAAAGTATCACTTCTTTGTCTTCATTAAGAATTCGAAGCATATAATTTCCCGAAAGACGTAATTGTGTCGTAAATTGATTTGGAAAAGAAAGATTGTAATGAGAATAAACCTGTAAAGTGTTAAACGAATTAGAATAATCCATAATTCGCTGATTGTCCTGACCGTAAATGTAATCAGTTTTCGGAATCTCAGTTGGTTTCCAATTGTAATCGCAATGAATTACTTCAAAATAGTAATTTGCTTCGCTTCCAAATAAATCATCAAACTGAAATGTAAAACTAGAACCTAATTCGAAAATTGGAACTACGTTACTGCCATTCTGAACAAAAGAAACGGTTTTAATATTGTAAGGCGGATCAATTTCTTTTTCTTGCGCTTTCGCGAAAGTGATAATGCAAAGAAAAATAAAGCTTGTATATAAAAATTTTGACATCTTATTACGTTGAAAGATTGTAAATATAACAATTTTATATAACGAAAAAGATGCCAATCTATTGGATTTAACTATTAAGAACCCAAAATATATTCAAGATTACTTTCGATTTCATCGTTAATATAACTTTCTTCTAAAAGCGAATCAGATAGCAGTTTTTTGTTTTCTTGTAGTTTAATGATTTTTTCCTCAACCGTATTTTTCGAAATAAAACGAATCACATTTACTTTGTTCATTTGTCCAATTCTGTGCGCTCGTCCAACTCCTTGTTTTTCTGCAAAAGGATTCCACCACGGATCTAAAAATAAAACATAAGAAGCTTTCGTAATATTTAAACCAACTCCTCCCGCTTTAAGCGAAATAAAAAATAACAACGGATTTTCTTTTTCCTGAAAACGTTTTACTTCTTGTTCTCGTTTGCTTGCAGGCGTTTCCCCAGTAATTTCGCAAAACTCTGTTTTATTTTCTTTACACCAATCTGTGTAGAAATTTAAATTCGTAACAAACGAACTAAAAATGATTACTTTTTGTTTCGCTTTAATTAAATTTTCAAGATAATTTGTAACCGCAATATATTTTCCAGAATCAATTTCCGATTCTGCATCTACCATTTTGGGATGATTACTCAACTGACGCAATTTCATTAAAGTATTAATAATGCTGATTTTATCAGGAGATCCGTCAGTTTTAAGCAAGAAATTACGAGCTTTGGATTTTTCTTTTTCGTATAATTTTTCCTGTTCAGGATCCATATCACAATAATAAATCTGCTCAGTCAATTCTGGTAAATCTTTTAAAACCTGTTCTTTAGTTCGTCGTAAAATATAAGGTTGAATAAGAGTTTTTAATTCCGTTAAAACTTCTTCATTTTGTTTTTTCTCAATCGGATTTTTAAAGTTTTCCATAAAGAAAGCGTAGCTGCCCAAAATATCTGGATTGATAAATTGCATTTGCGACCATAAATCGTCAAGCGAATTTTCGATTGGCGTACCGCTCAGCGCAATTTTATGTCCCGTGCTAATTTTATTTATGGCTTTAAAAATCTTAGAATTTTTGTTTTTAATATATTGACTTTCGTCTAAAATCAAATAACGAAAATCGTATTTTTCTAAAATAGAAATATCACGATGAACGATGCTGTAACTTGTGAAAATTAAATCGGTCGAATCTAATCTGCTGGCTAATAATTTTCTGTCGTTCCCAACATATTGCATTTTAGAAAAATGGGGCGTAAACTTTCCAGCTTCGTTAAACCAGTTAAAAACCAATGAAGAAGGTAAAACAATCAAAGCTTTTAGCGGTTCTCTTTCGATAGTAGTTTCATTTGCAAACAAATCAAAATTGGTGGTTTTGGTAGTAAAACCCAATTGTTCTTGTACAGAAACTAGAACAGATAAAGTTTGAAGAGTTTTTCCAAGTCCCATATCGTCAGCAAGACACGCGCCCATGTTTGAGTTGAAATGACCTAAAAGCCATTTTACGCCATCAATTTGATAAGGTCTTAAAGTTGCTTTTATAAGATCCGAAGCAGTAAATTCCGCTTTATGAATTTGATCTAAGTCGTTATCAATCTCTGAAATTCCGTCTAAAGCTGTAAAATTGCTTTTGCGCAAAAGCAAAGCTCCATTTTCTGTTTTAGCTAATTTTGCTAACGAACCGTATTTACTGAACCATTCTAACGGAATTAAAAAGTAGTTTCCGTCGGGCAATGCAAAAAGTCTTTCTTTGCTTTTTATGTTCGGAATAATTTCGCTGAAATTAATCTTATAATTGCCAACAGTAATTATAATTTTAATGTCAAACCAATCTGCTTTAGTTTCTTTTGCAATCGAAATTGTATTGCTTTCGGTAATGATTTCTTTGCTTTCTAGTTTTAAATTTTCAATCGTAAAACCTAAACTTCCCAGTTTTTCTTTATGATCAATAATCAATTGAATATTAAAATAAGGATCTGAATTTTCTGCTTCAGCATTCGATCCAAACAATTCGTTTTTGATTTTTTCTAAACCAATTTTAGCTAATTTTTCGATATATAAATTTTCATCAGCATTTCTTTTAAACTGAATAATTTTAGGTTCATTCGCTACAGCGAAATCAACAAACGAATGTGTTTTTTTGCTTTTGCTGGCATCAAAAATATAGCCGTTATAATCAAAATAAAGATTGAGATAATAGCAGTTTTTAAAGAAATCAAAAACAGGCTGAATTGTGCAGGAAATAATTTGATCGCGAAGTTCAATTTCAAAACCATTTGCTTCAATATCAATTTTTTTGGCTATCGCTGGAATAAAATTTTTAAAATAGTCGTCAACTAATTTTGAAGGAATTTCAATAGATTTTTTCTTCAAAAAAGGAGTTAATTTTTTAGCATTCAATTCTTTTAATCGTCCTAATTTTTTATCAATAATTAGCCATCCTGGTTCGTCTAGAAGAATCTCAGCGCTTTTATTCATTGGCGAAAATGTATTTTCATTTTCTTTTAATGAAAGAGTGTAGGTGATGCCATCTGTATGTTTGTCAAATTGAATTTGAGGCTCAAAATCCAGTGGATCAATGCTGATTCTAGAACTATAAAAATCCTTTTCTGGTCCTAAATTTAAAGAAAGCGGAAATTTTTCCTTTACAATTAAATCGTAAAACGGACTTAAATTAAATTGTAAATGCTGACGAATCGCAAAATCAATTTTAGAATCTTTTTGTAAATCGGCAATAGTTTTAGCTGATTTAACTTTTGCACCAAATTTTTTAAAAATAAATTCAGGTTTTAAAGATTCACAAATAGTGAGAATCCTTTTAGAATTAGAATCTAAATTTTCGAAATCAATTCCAAAACTTTCCAAAACATTTTTAGTTGCTTTTTTGTCTAGATATTTGATTTCAATAGTATTTTCAACAATATATGCTGTTGGAATATAGGCATTCAGATTTTTTTCAAAACTGATGTCAAAACAGAACTGAAATGATTTTGTAGGTTGCAAAATTTAAAAATTTGGTTAGGCTTATAATTTTAGGTTTGAGCAAAAAATAAAAGGAGTTTTCAAAATAATAATAATTTGAAAACTCCTTTTAAATGAACTTGTATTACTTATATAGTGAAAAATTAGTTTTCCTGTTTAAAGCAAAGCGGAATAATTTCGCCTTTTGCCAAACAGTATTTTTCTACCAATTCTGGTGTAATTTTGTTAGTGTAATCTTCTTCAATAACAATAAAACCTATGCTTCTTAATTTATCAAAATAATCGCGACCGTAAACACGAACGTGATCGTATTGTCCGAAGATTTTTGCGCGTTCTTTTTGATCTGTAATAGAATCATCTGCAAAAGTAACTTCGCGAGATAAATCTTGTGGAATTTGAAGAATCGCCATTCCGCCAGGTTTTAAAACACGATATAATTCCTGCATCGCTTTTGTGTCGTCTGGAATATGCTCTAAAACGTGATTACACAAAATAACGTCGTATTCGTTGTCTTTAAACGGCAAATTACAAATATCTGCTTTTACATCTGCCAAAGGCGAAAGCAAATCGGTTGTAGTATAATCTAAGTTTTTCTGCTTGCGGAATCTTTTATAAAACGCTTGTTCTGGAGCAAAATGCAATACTTTTTTTGGCGCTGTAAAAAAGTCGGTCTGATCTTTTAGATATAACCAAAGCAAACGATGTCTTTCTAAAGAAAGTGTGCTTGGTGAAAGTACATTGTTTCGCTGTTTTCCATATCCGTAAGGTAAAAAAGATCTAAAACTTCTCCCATCAATAGGATCGGTGTATTTATTTCCTTTTAAAGATAATGCTAAAATCGGACGCGCCACATAACTCAAACGAATTAATAATGGACGCGGAATTGTATTTAAAACTAATTTGAAAAGTTTTTTCACAGTTAAATATATTTGAACACGAATTTCACAAATTGACACAAATTATTGTTGTGGTGAAATTTCACGAACTTTGATTTGGGTTATAGTATTATTCTTTTGTACTTAAGGCTGTCTTCTCCAAAATTGACTAATAAGCCTAATTTGTTTTTTGATGCCGCTAAATAATTTAATGTTTGCTTGATTTCTCCAGTTGTTAATGTTGCAATTGCTTTTAGTTCTAATATAATTTCATCAAAAATAACAAAGTCTGCAAAATAATAACTTGGTAATATAATGTCTTTGTAAGCAATGTTATATCTTAATTCTCTATTATAAGGAATATGATTTCGTTGAAATTCATATTCTAAAGCATCGCCATAAACTTTTTCACTATGTCCTTTTCCTAATATTTTATGGACTTCCATACAAATCCCAATAATTTTATAGGACTCTTCTTTTAAATACAAATTACTCATTCTTCATTCTTTCATTTCAGTGAAATTTCGACAAAATATATTTAGTGTTAATTTGTGAAATTTGTGTTATAATACCAAAGGAACTTGTCTGAATTCGTCTTCTTCGTTGCTTTCGATTCCAAGCGCTTTGTATATGTATTGGAAAGTCGATAACAATTCTGGTTTTCCATCAACTAAAGCTACATCATGTTCGAAATGTGCGCTTGGTTTTCCGTCAGCAGTCAAAATTGTCCAGCCGTCTTTAAGTTGTTTGATGTTTCTTGTTCCCATGTTAATCATCGGTTCGATGGCAACAACCATTCCTTCAACAAACATTTTTCCACGTCCGCGTTTTCCGTAGTTTGGCATTTCAGGTTCTTCGTGCATTTTTTGACCAACGCCATGCCCAACCAATTCGCGAACAACTCCGTAACCGTGAGCTTCTGTATATTTTTGAATCGCATTTCCAACATCTTCAACGCGATTTCCAGCTTTAAATTCTCTAATTCCAACGTAAAGGGATTCTTTAGTAACACGTAAAAGTTTTTTAACTTCTGGCGCAACTTCTCCAATTTCGAAACTGTATGCGTGATCTCCGTGGAAACCATTTTTAAAAGCGCCACAGTCAACCGAAATAACATCACCATTTTTTAGAGGAACATTATTAGGAATACCGTGAACAACCTGAGCGTTTGGACTCATGCAAAGCGAATTCGGAAAATCGTACAATCCAAGGAAGCTTGGAACAGCACCGTGATCACGAATAAATTCTTCCGCTAATTTGTCAAGATATAATGTAGTAACCCCTTCTTTAATTTCAGAAGCAATCATTCCTAATGTTTTTGATACGATTAAAGCACTTTCGCGCATTAATTCGATTTCCTCTCTAGTTTTTTGGATAATCATATTTTTTCCATTTTTCAGTTCGCAAAAGTACAATTTTTTATCTAAATTTTTTAGCCACGAATTCTCGAATTTTCTCAAAACAAAATTTTAAATAAAACATATTGCACTATTGAATTAATTAATTTTTTAAAGAAAATTCGTGAATTAATGGCTGTCAAAAGAATCAATAGAGTTAAAGTGTTTCGGAAAAAAGCCATAAATTAGTAGTTAAAAACGATTATAATCATGGAAACTATTATAGATCACGATATATCTAAAGTAAAAGCTCTTAAGAAAATGAAGAGAAATGCTTTAGCTCTTTTAGGTTTTGCGGTACTATTATTTATAATAGCAATTTATTTTAAAATCCCAATGCTTCAGGCTTTTAGCGAGGCAGCGATGGTGGGCGGAATTGCAGATTGGTTTGCCGTTGTGGCTTTGTTTCGACATCCAATGGGAATTCCGATTTGGCACACGGCAATCATTCCAACCAAAAAAAATGAAATAGGAGAGAATCTAGGGAATTTTGTTTCTGAAGAATTTCTAAATCGCGAAAAACTAGAAATTAAACTAGACGAATTCAATTTTGCCACAAAAGCTTCAGATTGGCTTTCGCAAAATGAAAACGCTGATAAAATTGCGAATGCTGTCGCTGTAAATATCATTCCTGGAATTTTACGAACCATAAAAGATGAAGATGTAAAAAGATTTATTCAGGTTCAGTTTAAAGAAAAAATGGAGGGGATAAACTTTGGGAATTGGGTTGCTGTTGCTTTAGAACCTTTGCAGAAAGGCGATTTGAAAAATCAAATGCTGACAAATCTTCTCGAAGTAATGAGTGCTGAATTGACCAATAATAAAGATTTAATCAGACAGAAAGTAAAAGCTTCAACACCGCTTTTGAGTTTTGGATTAGCTGATAAAAGCATTACAGAAGGTGTTTTTAATGGTTTACAAGATTTCTTAAACGAAGCTAAAAAACCAGAAAGTGCTGTAAGATTAAAGATTGATGAATATATTTTTAATTTCTTAGAAAAAGTAAAAAACTCCGAAGAAATGAGAGTTAAAATCAACGATATGATTTTAGGTTTTGTCGGAAAAAAAGAGGTCCAAGATTATATCAATGGAATTTGGGACGAAATAAAACTTTCAATAACAAATGATTTGGATAAAGGAGAAGAATCTTCAATCAAAAATAGTATTTCAAATTTAATTCAAACTTTTGGAAACGGAATTAAAGAAGATTCTGTTATGATTGACAAAATCAATAATTTTATTAAAATTGATTTGCTGTCGGTTCTTTTAAACAATAAAAAAGTAATTGGGGATTTAATTTCGTCAACCGTAAAAAGTTGGGATGGAAAAGAAGTTTCAGAAAAACTGGAATTAGAAATCGGAAAAGATCTTCAGTATATCAGGATTAATGGAACTTTGGTTGGAGGTTTTATTGGATTGGTGATTTATGGTGTAGAGCAGTTGTATCATTATTTTATAATATAATAACCATAATTTTGTCATTTCGACTGAAAGGAGAAATCACACTAGAAATTCCGCAAACAATATCACCAATTTTTGTCGAGTTTCGTGTGTGATTTCTCCTTCGTCGAAATGACAAAAATGCAGATAAAAAAAGAGGCAAATTCTAAAAATTTGCCTCTTTATTTTTATAAATAAAAATGATTTTCTATAATAACGAATGACAAGTCATTGCATTTGGCTGCTGAACACCCATCAATTCTAAAATTGTTGGAGCAATATCACCTAAAACGCCATCTTGAATATTTTTCAATTGTTTGTCAACTAAAATAATAGGCACTGGGTTTGTTGTGTGCGCGGTATTTGGAGATCCATCAGGATTAATCATCGTTTCGCAGTTTCCGTGATCGGCAATTACGATTGTCGTATAATCATTTGCAAGAGCAGCTTCGATTACTTTTTTCGCGCAAGCGTCAACAGCTTCACAAGCCTTAATTGCAGCTTCCATAATTCCGGTGTGACCCACCATGTCTCCATTTGCGAAATTTAAACAAACGAAATCTACTTCACCTTTGTTTAATTCAGGAACAAGAGCGTCAGTAAGTTCGTAAGCGCTCATTTCTGGTTTTAAATCGTAAGTTGCTACTTTTGGAGAATTTCTTAAGATTCTTTCTTCGCCAACAAAAGGAACTTCTCTACCTCCAGAAAAGAAGAAAGTTACATGCGGATATTTCTCAGTTTCAGCAATTCTGATTTGTTTTTTACCTGCTTTTTCTAAAACCTCACCAAGAGTTTCAGTAATATTATCTTTATTATAAACAACTTTTACGTTTTGGTACGTTTCGTCGTAATTAGTTAATGTTACATAATATAGGTTTAGTTTGTGCATGTTTTGCTCGTGGAAATCCTGTTGCGAAAGTGCTTCAGTAAGTTCACGTCCTCTGTCTGTTCTAAAGTTAAAGAAGATTACAACATCACCTTCAACAATTGTAGCAAGCGGTTTTGCATTTTCATCAACAATAACAACTGGTTCGATAAACTCGTCAGTCACATCTTTTGCGTAGCTATCTAAAACACTTGCAACAGCATTTGTTGAGGGAGTTCCAACACCGTTTACAACAAGATCGTAAGCTAATTTTACACGTTCCCAACGTTTGTCACGGTCCATTGCATAATAGCGCCCAATGATAGAAGCGATTTTTACTGGAGTATCTTTAATGTAATCTTGTAAATCGTGAATGTATTTTCCGCCAGATTTTGGGTCAACGTCACGGCCGTCTGTAAAAGCGTGAACATAAACCTGGTCTAAACCATATTCTTGAGAAGCATCGATTAATCCGCGAAGGTGTGAAGTATGTGAGTGAACACCACCATCTGAAACTAATCCTAAAAAGTGTACTTTTTTATTATTGTCTTTAGCGTAAGTAAAAGCATCAATTAAGACTTGCTCTTTTGCTAGCGTTTTGTGTTCTACTGCTAAATTTATTTTGGCTAAATCCTGATATACAATTCTTCCAGCACCAAGGTTCATGTGTCCAACTTCGCTGTTTCCCATCTGGCCTTCAGGTAAACCAACATTTAATCCGTCGGTTCTAAGTTGTGCGCTTGGGTAATTTTTGTAAAGACTGTTTATAAAAGGAACATTTGCATTGTCTATTGCAGATACTTTAGGGTCAGGAGATTTTCCCCAACCGTCTAAAATCATAAGGATAACTTTTTTGTTCATTACTTTTTGTTTTCTACAAAGATAAGTCATTTCTAAACTTTGAAGAGAAAGCTTTGTTACATTTATATTTTATAAAATGAAGCTCGATAAAAAATATTAATTTAATTACAGAAGTCTTTATTTTTTAAAATTTATTCACGCTAAGCTCTTTTTCGGACTTTATTTTTGACAGCATTATAGTCAATAAAATATTTTACGCTAATAGAAAAAATGTGTTTTAAGGCGTCATTGTTTAAAAGTCCCGAAACATTGTGTTTGAAATCTTTGTCTATAATACGTTCAAAATTAGCAGCATTATTTCGGTACAAAGCAGAAAGTTGGCTTCCTGGTGCAAACCACCAAGAAAAAGATAAATCGGTGTTCCAAGAATAAAAACTAGAATTTTTATTGGTTGTATATTGTGGATATGGACTTAAATCTCCATTTGGTTCTAATATTAAAATATCTTTATTATCTGCATAAGACCAATATTGACGAACAGCAAGATTAATTGTAATGGCGCTGTTCACAGCGTATTTCCCGCCTAAAGTATTAGAATAGGTTATGACATTTCGGTTAGCAAAAATTATTTCGTTTGGTGTATTTGAGTTGTCATCATCATCAATTTGGTCAATATAACCTTTGTTGTTGTTTCTTCTAAAATAACTAAAGAAATAAGTCAGTAACAATTTGTCGCTAAAACGGTATCTCGGTCCAATGTCAAAACCGTATGAGATTCTTTCAGATTCATCAAAAACATTAAAAGTTCCGTTTAAGTCTATTGCAAATGCATGATTGTAGTTGGTTGAAATACTTCCCCAAGTTTCTATTCTTCTCGGAATCGCAACATATCTATTATCGGCACGCGGTTCGTAATAATCGTAAGTTTCCAAAGGATAAAAAGTAATTCCTATTCCGTAATAATTGTTTTTTATGGTTGTTAAATTCAAATTAGCATTAATGTTGTTGTCTTGCAATTTTCCAGATTCTTTATTGAATTCTGTATACATATTATAGTTTATCCGAAAAGTATTGAAACGTTTTGTTGGATTTAAAATTCGATAATTGGCATTTCCATAAAAATTATAATAATTAGTATAGAAATTAATTCCCAAATCATTGGGGTCAAAATCTTTAGTAACAAAATCAGTCCCAAAACTGTATCTGTAATTTCCGCTTGTTTCGGCAAAACTTACTGTAGAATATACGCCAGTTTTATCTTCAACATCATTAATAAAACTGTATTTTACGTTTCCAAATAAACTATACGTATTTGCTTTTGTATTTAAATCCCAGGCCAAACCTGTAACATTCGCATCTCTAAAATGACCGTTTCGACTAACATTTGTATTAATTAAGGTAACAGAAGAATTCTTGCGAAAACGCTGATCCAAAACCAAAACATTATAATTGGTAAGCGGTTCTACAACTTCGCGTCTAGTTTCTCCAGAAAGAGTATCTTTTATAGTAGCAAAGGTTTTTTCGGTAACGGCATTTAAAACACCAACTCCTAATCCGCCCTTAGTTCTGCCTGAAACTTTTAAAGCATTCAAAAGATTGACAGCAGATGGCATTTCGCTGATTTCTTCGTTTTCGTTTAATTCCGGATTTACCGAAGGTACGCCACCAATTCTTCTAGAATAGAACATTTTTCCTTTGCTAAATAAATCGGTTCCTTCTGTAAAAAAGGCTCTGTTTTCATTAAACTGCTGTTCAAAAGGACCGAGATTTAAAATTTGATCGTCATATTTTGTTTGTCCAAAATCGGGAATTAGAATAGCATCAACGGTAAAAGCATCATTAATTCCGTATTTGATATCGATTCCGCCTTTTAAGGTTCCGTATGTTTTTTGGCCTTCAGCAGCATTTAAATAATACGATGCATAAGGCATTAAAAATAATCGAGTAGGAGGTTTTATGTTTTCAATGCCTTGTAAAACTCCTGTTTGTTGTGTAAAACTGCCAATTTTTCCGTCCACAAAATTCCACGTGTATTTATAACGCTCACGTTTAATTTCCCTAAAAAAATTGATTCCCCAAGTTTGTTTATTTTCTGCTGAAAAACGTAAGGCAGAATAAGGAATTTTAATTTCTACAATCCATCCTTTATCTGTCAAAGAAGCTTTGCTGATCCAAACGGCATCCCAAGAATAATCTTCGCCATTTGCATCTGTCATAATACAATCTCCCTGAACATCGGCAGCAGAAACATAAAACATAAAATCCTGTTGTCCGTCGTTAAATCCGTTTATGAAAACTCCAAATAAATCTGCTGTACCAAAATTGTCTCGCTGGGAAATTTCTTTGAGAATTTTTGAAGGTTCGTTATCGTACATCATCGCGCCGATATAAACCGCATCGTTATCATATATCACTTTAACTTCTGTTCTTTTTTCTTGCGGAATTGCTTTTCCATTGTCTGGATCCAACATCACAAAATCTGTAGCAATCGGCGTATTTTGCCAAGCAATTTCGTCTAGTTTTCCATCAATAGAAATGCTTTGTGGAGTTAGTGTGGCCTGAATTGTTTTTTTCTGGCCGTAATTCCAAATTGAGAATAAAATAAAATAGAAGAAAATTACTTTTTTCATTAAAGTTTTGATGCAAAATACCTTCAAAGGCACATTAATTTATGAAATATAGACAACATTTTTTTCTACTTGTTACAGTTTAAGTTTCAAAATTCCCACTTTTTTTTGAATTTCTTAAGAAAATTCCTCAAAATGTTAAGTTTTTAACCATAAGAAAAAATCTTACAGAATCGGCATATTTATGTTAATAATGTTAAAGTTTAGGCAAAAAACGCCTGAAAATCAGGCTTGTATTTTGCAAGGGACGAATTTTTTCTACTTTTGCCTTACCCAAATTTTTGTTTAACCTAAAGAATTTCAATGATTTACAAGATTTATCCGTTATTTGTGTTTTTGATGTTATCTTTTGCAAAAGATTCTAAAAACACTGCCGATCTAAAAAAGAACGCGACTGAAAAAACGATTGCTAAAGTTGAAAAAGTAACTGTTGATTCAAAAATCGAAAGCGTTTACAGTGCCCTAAATTCAAACAATTTTAAAATGCCTGAACTTAAAACTTTTTCGGAAGCTTTAAAGGGATTTTATTTGTTGAAAGAGAAAGGAGTTATCAAGAAAAATATCTTGACTCTTATTGATTTTAGTTTGTCATCAAATACAAAACGTTTGTGGGTTATTGATTTGACAACAAATACTATTTTATACAATTCGCTTGTTGCGCACGGAAGAAATACTGGAGAAGAATTTGCTTCAGCATTTTCAAATCTTAATTCTTCTTTCAAAAGCAGTTTAGGATTTTATGCAACGGGAGAAATTTACCAAGGAAAACATGGTGCATCTCTACGTTTGGATGGCCTAGAAAATGGCGTAAATGATAATGCTCGCGAAAGAGGTGTGGTTATGCACGGTGCAGATTATGTATCTGAGTCATTCATAAGAGATCATAAAAGATTAGGAAGAAGCCAAGGTTGTCCTGCACTTCCAGTTGGATTGACAAATGAAATCATTCAATTAATAAAAGACAAATCGTGTTTATATATTTATCATCCATCAAGAAGTTTTGCGATGGAAGAAAGGCTAATTTCTTAATTTAGCATATAAATCCGAATCTAGATTATAAATATCAGCTCTGAAAAGGAGCTGATTTTTTTTGCTCCAAGCTGTCCAATACCACTGATATAGCGCATATTTTTTAGTGATTTTAAAGCTCATTGTTTTTTTAGTCGCTATGATAGTGTCAATTCTGTCTTGTGGCCAGTTGCCGTCTACATCCAAAATGTGTTGCGCCAACTCCAACGGATTTTCAACACGTACACATCCAGAACTCATAGAACGATTATTTCTTCCGAAAATATTGCGGTGATTGGTATCGTGCAAATAAACGCTATGATGATTTGGGAATAAAATTTTCATTAAACCCAACGAATTAGAATATCCAGGACTTTGTACGTAGCGATAATTGTTTGGTTTGTTTTCGTTCCAGTTAACCGGATCGACAACATTTCCAGAAGAATCATAAATAGTTATATTCTTTTTGCTTAAATAATTTCGATTTCGTTTCATTGCAGGAACAACATCTTCTTTTAAAATTGTTGGAGGAACAGTCCAAGTCGGATTAAAAACCACCGTTTTTAAAACCGAAGTAATAATAGGCGTTCTTCTTTTGCTTGTTCCAACCACAACATTTCGAACTAGAGTTGTGTCTTGATTTTCTACAACATTAAGACTGTAATCGGGAATATTTATAATAAAATAATTCTCTGCAAATTCATTTGGATACCATCTCCATCGCTCTAAATTGGCAATAATCTGTTCTTTTCTTTGTTTTTTCGAATAATTTAATGCTTTGATTGTTCCAACGCCAATAACTCCGTCTGCAGCTAAACCGTGTCTTTCCTGAAATTTTTTAACAGCTTCAAAAGTTTTACTGTCATATATCTTTGTAAGACTATCTCTTCCGGTAAGATCGTTCCAATAGCGTAATCTTTTTTTAATATTGATTAAAGCGGAATTGGTATCATTTAAAACAATTTTCTCTACCGATTCGATTGTTTTAATCTCATCGTCAGGAAAAGTATTTATAAGTTCAAGCGCTTTTAATAGTTCTTTATAAGTTTGGGTTTTAGGCTGAATATTGTCAACAATGCTGTCTAATTTATTTTTATTGAAAGCTTTAATTAAAACATTATTTACGTCAAATGCCTTTTCATCGAGATCCCAATTCCCGTAAAGTTTTTTAGGATCTAGTTTTCCTCTATATAGATCATTTAGGTATTTTTCAAAATTATAAGTCAGCAAAATATCATAAGTTGCTAAATCTTTATCGCTTAGAGAGCTTATTCTAGTTTCAAATTTTTTCAGTTGAGATGCCTTATAATCTTCAGGATTTAAACCTAATTCTTCTGATTTTTCTAATTGAGATAAAACATATTTTCTTTTCTGAAGATTGCCCCAAACGGTTTGGTTTTCAGAAGCGATATAAAATTGTTTCAGAGTTTCACTTTTATAAGCACCAATTATAGCGGTATCAATATCCACTTTTCTTTCATCGGTAAGTATAATAGCTGGTGCTTTTTTAGGGGCAGCAGGAACTGGTTTGGGCGTATCTTTTTTACAGCCCATAACAATACATATTACCAATAAAAAGTAAAGTTTTTTCATTCTTGTAATTTTTTAAACATCAAATAATGTTCGCCAACGTCTTTAATATCAAATGATTTATCTAGGGGGTGATAATTCAATTTTCGATAAAAGCCAACAGCTGTCGTTTTGGCGTTAAACTCAATCAAACCAACTTTGTTTGCATTGCAGTAGGTTTTACAATGTTTGACCAAAGCCTTTTCAAATATCGTTTTAATACGTTTCTTAAACTGCCATCCCACGAATTTGGTCTTGATTTTTGCTCGGCAAATATAGTGCTGATTTTTTGAAACAAGGAAATAATTCCTATTAATTTTCTATTAACAAATTATCCGAAAATAAATGTGTTGTTTTTAAATCGTCTCCTTCGAAGATACGGCTTTCTATTGGTTTTTCCGCTCTTAAAGCTGACTAACGAATGATAAAATTTTCTTTTGATGTAATTTCTTTAATTGGAATCATGATTTTTTTGAAAAATATTACTTTTATAACTTTTTAATTTTAAATAAGTTATAAATAATTGTTGTTTTTTCTTGAATTTTTTTGCGAAAAAGCTTGTTTTGAACTGAACTTTCTTTTTATATTTGCACCACCAATGCGAAAGTAGCTCAGTTGGTAGAGCTCCAGCCTTCCAAGCTGGTTGTCGCGAGTTCGAGCCTCGTCTTTCGCTCTAAAAATAAATAATTTTTAGATTTTTATTTTTTTAAAGATTAAAATTGTTTATATTTGCACCCTGTTAATGCGAAAGTAGCTCAGTTGGTAGAGCTCCAGCCTTCCAAGCTGGTTGTCGCGAGTTCGAGCCTCGTCTTTCGCTCTTCAAAAGCCTCAAACATTGTTTGAGGCTTTTTTTTTTTTTTTATCATTTTTAAACCATATAAGTGATATAAGAAAATTTAAGTTCTTTTATTTAAGTATTTTTTAAATGAACTTATATCACTTATATGGTTTATAAATTAGTTCAGATTGCTTAAATCGCTTTCTGTTTCTAGTTCAATGGGAGTTTTGTTTTGCTGAAATAAACGCGCTGACAAATCTCCTTTCAAAGTAATTTTTTCTCCTTTAACTTCTAGCCAGCTTCCTTCTCTTAAACCTAAAACAGGAATCGAATTAAAAGCATGAAACTCTTTAATTCTTGTTTCGCGAGTTTCTCCCATATGTTTAGATTGCAAATCTGCGTCTAAATAATGCGGATTTAAGTTGAAAGGAATTAATCCTAAAGTCTGGAAACTTGGCGGATAAATGATAGGCATGTCGTTTGTGGTCTGCATTGATAATCCGCAAATATTACTTCCTGCGCTTGATCCTAAATAAGGCGTGCCATTTTTTACAGTTTCAGAAACTAACTGCATAATGTTGTTTTTGTAAAGCTGTGTAACCAGCAGAAAAGTGTTTCCGCCTCCCGTAAATATTCCTTCCGCATTTTTTACGGCATCTTGCGGATTTTCAAATTCGTGAATTCCTTTCACTTCAATATCGATTTTTGCAAATGCTTCTTTGGCTTTCTGTGTGTATTCATCGTGCGAAATGCCGCTTGGACGCGCGTAAGGAATAAACAAAATGCTTTTGCAATTTTTAAAATGAGATTGTAAAACAGGTAAAATGTATTCTAAATACCCGCCTCCGTGTAAAGTTGAGGTGCTTGCTATGATAATGCTTTTCATGATTTATAAACTGGTAATTTGTTTGTTAAAGGTATTAAAAAGTCTGTTTTTGTGTGGATTTTCAAAATTTTAATTAACATTTTTTTACCAAGTCGTTAATATTAAATTTGGAGCGGATTGAGATATTTTTACTGTTTTAAGAATATTTTTAATTATTTCATTTTGATTCAGAAAATTACTTGTTTTTTAGTTGTTTTAACGGTTCAAACTTGCTTGTCTCAAGTGCAAGACAGGTCTATTATAAACGGTAAAGTCGAATCAAATACTTCAGATTTGAGTGGTATTTATGTTATTAATGCTCAAACAGAAGAAACAGTTACAACAAACACTTCTGGATCTTTTTCGATTTTAGCAAAACCAGATGATGTTTTGGTTTTTTCTTCTATAAGTTACAAAGAGAAAAGAGTTTTATTAAAACCAGAAGATTTTTCGAATCTTAATTTTGCTGTCAAACTAAATATGGTAATGTATCAGCTGCAAGAAGTTGTCATTAAAAAATATGACAATATCAATGCAGAAAGTTTGGGCGTAATTCCTTACGGTCAAAAAAAATACACACAAGCAGAGCGAAAATTACATACTGCCACAGCTTTGAATCCTGAAGCAACTTCACCTGCTGTAGGAAGATTGGAGGCCGGAGGATCAATATCGGCTGATCCTTTATTTAATTTTTTCTCAGGAAGAACAGCAATGCTGAAAAAAGAAGTTGCGGTGGAGAAAAAAGAGTTTTTAATGAGGCTTTTGGAGAATATGTTTAGTTTGGAACATTTTATCGATCGATTAAAAATTCCTGCGGAATATGTAAAAGGATTTGAATATTATGCAATTGAAAACGACAAGTTTGCAGTAATTTTAAATTCGAAAAATAAGACTTCGACAGAATTCTTGTTGGGCGAGTTAGCAGTAAAATATAAAGAAATGCTTGCCGTTGGAAACAAGTAAAGCCGTATCAGTTGCTTTTTTTCTGTTTTTTGTCCAAAGTGGTTTTGGACAGACAGAATTAAAGCTGTTGTATGGAAAGGTGGTTTTAAGTTCTAAACCAGTTGAAGGAGTTAATGTAATCAATAATAATTCGCAAATATCTACGATTTCAGATTCGCAGGGTAATTTTTCAATTCCAGTAAAAGAAAATGAGGTTTTGGTTTTTTCGGCAGTCAATTTGAATCCTTTAAAAAAGAGAATTACGCAAGAAGATTTGATCTCTAAAGAATTCTTGTTAATTCAAATGACAACAAAGGAACTTGAATTGAAAGAAGTTATTGTAAATGAAAATGCAAATTTAACGGCTGAAAATTTAGGTGTAATTCCTAAAGGTCAAAAAAAATATACTCAAGCTGAAAGGCAGTTGGCAACAGCGGGAGATTTTAAGCCAATTATGCTATTGGGGCTTTTGGGAGGGTCAATGCAGCTTGATCCGTTAATCAATAAAATTAATGGAAGAACGAAACGACTAAAAGCAAATGTTGAAATTGAGAAAAAAGAAAAAGTCCTTCTAAAATTAGGCTATTTGTTTGATGATGTCTATTTTGCTCAAAAGTTGCAAATACCTGAAGAAAATATAAATGAATTTAAGCTTTTTGCAATTGAAAACAACGAATTTTGCGCGATCCTAAATTCAAAAAATAAAACTTCGGCAGAATTTCTTCTAGGAGAATTGGCTGTCAAGTATAAAGAAATAATTTCTAGTGAAAATAAGTGAAAACATATCTATAATAATTCTTCTATTTTTTGTTCAAATTAGTTTTGGGCAAAAAAACGATTTAAAGCAACTGGCTGGAAAAGTAGTAGAACATTCGACTCCGATTGAAGGCGTTAATATTATCAATAATGCAACTCAAGTAGCGACTGTTTCAGATTCTGAAGGTAATTTTTCGATGCAGGTTAAAGAAGGAGATGTTTTGGTTTTTTCTGCCGTAAACCTTGAACCGCTTAAACATAGAGTAGTATCTGGCGATTTTTATCCTAACATTTTAATTGTTAAAATGACTGCGAAAGAAGTCGAATTGAAAGAAGTTGTAGTTAATGAAAATGCGAATATTACAGCTGAAAATTTAGGAATAATTCCATACGGACAAAAAAAATATACTCCCGCAGAAAGAAAAGTTTACACTGCAACTTCGACTTCCGTAGATAAGCTTTTGAATGCTATTTCAGGTCGAACTACTATGTTGAAAAAAGAAGTAAATGTGGAGAAAAAAGAAGCGCTTTTTAGAAAACTAGAATATCTTTTTGAAGAGAATTATTATACGGATAGATTGAAGATTCCGGTTGCTGATATAAAAGGATTTCAATTATTTTGTGTGGAAGATGCCGATTTTGCTGTATCTTTGAATAGTAAAAACAAAACAATGAGTATGTTTTTAATCACAGATCTAGCAAGAAAATATCTAACAATTCTCGAAAATGAAAAATAAATTAGGAATACTCGTTGTCTGCTTATTTTGTCAAATTGTATTAGGGCAAAACGATTCAAGGAAGCCATTACATGGTCAAGTTTTAAATGACTTTTTAGCCATTGAAAGTGGTTATGTAATGAATATTAATGCAAATGTGAGAACATTTATCGGTTCAGGCGGTTTGTTTGATATTATGGCGCGGCCAAAAGATACATTGCTGTTTTCTGGTTTGGCATTTCAATCAAAAAAAATCATTTTAACAGAGAAGGATTGCGCTGAAGTGCTTTTTAAGGTAAAATTAGATTTAGTAAATAATCAGCTTAAAGAAGTTGTTGTTCATAAAGAATTAAAAGTCAAAGCTCTTGGAGGCGGTTCGCAAGGTATTGTAGATATGCAGTTTGAAGATGATAAGCAATCTACAGCAAAAAATACGGCGATGATGTCAGATCAAACGATAAAATACGGAATGGATTTTGTTCGTATTTTTAAGGATGTCAAAAAACTTCTTAAGAAAAAAGACGATATAAAAGACGAAGAAATAACGGATATCGCTTTTGTGGAATATGCTAAAGATAATTTTACAAAAGACTTTTATATCAATACATTAAATCTTAAAGAAGATGAAATCGAATTGTTTTTAATGTATTGTTCCAACGATCCGCACTCAAAACAAATGGTTGATCCTGATCAGAAATTCCAATTGATAGATTTCATGATTAACAAGAATAAAGAATTTAAGAAAGCGGCTGCTGTTCAAAAATGAAAAATAAATTAGTTTACTGTTTTCTGGCGGTTTTATTTGTATTGACTTCTGCATTTACTTTTCACAAATTTTATGTTGGTGTTTTTCAGGTAAATTATGTTGCCGAAAAAAAGATGATTCAGATAACTTCGCGCATTTTTATTGATGATTTGAATAATGCGATGGAAAAAAAGTACCATAAAAAAACTTTTATAGGTACCGAAAAAGAAACACAGGCAGATCTCGATTTATTCGAAAAATATCTTTCAGAAAACTTTTTGATAAAAGTAAACGGTCAATCAAAAAAAATAACTTTTTTGTCTAAAGAAGTCGAAGCGGGCGATGTTCTAGTTTGTTATTCTAGAATTAAGGATATTGATAAGTTTAAAATATTAGAAATTTCGAATACAATCTTAGTGGATTGGAACTCAGAACAGCAAAATATTACACATATTTCAGCATTTGATACCAAAAAGAGTGTTCTTTTTACACAATCTTCAAGGAAAGAAGTGTTAAAATATTAAATGAAGTCGTGAAATTATGTATTAATTACTATTTTCACAGCCTGACAAATTACCATTTAACTTTTTATGAAAAAACTTTCATTATTATTGCTTTTTCCTGCATTTTTAGTTGCACAGGAAAACGCAGGAACTGCCCCTGTTAGACAACAAGGAAAATACGATACCAATAAATTTAGCCAGATGTACGATTTATTGGCTACTCCAAATATGTTTCGTACTGCTTCTGGTGCTCCAGGACCAGCTTATTATCAGCAACAAGCCGATTACAAAATTGATATTGAATTAGACGATAAAAATTCAAAATTAAGCGGATCTGAAGTTATTACTTATAGCAATAATTCTCCTGATTCTTTGGAGTATTTATGGATACAATTAGATCAAAATCAGGCTAGAGCCAATACACAAACTTCATTAGCAGAAAGTGATAAAATTAGTCAGGTTTTACCACTTGATGGGTTTTCTTCTAAATATTTGAAGAAAGATTTGGAGCGCGGTTTTAATATTGAGCAGGTAAAAGATGCAAAAGGTAATGCCATGTCATACACCATCAACGAAACAATGATGCGTATTAATTTGACTTCACCTTTAAAACCGGGAGAAAAAATCTCTTTTTCAATAAAATGGTGGTACAACATCAACAATTATAGAAAAGAAGGCGGTCGTTCAGGATATGAATTATTCGAAAAAGACGGTAATAAATTATATGTAATTGCTCAATTCTATCCAAGAATGGCAGTTTACAATGATGTTGAAGGATGGCAGAATATGCAGTTTTGGGGAAGCGGAGAGTTTGCTCTTCCTTTCGGAAATTTTGATGTAAATATTACTGTTCCTGCAGATCACGTAATCGATGCTACTGGAGAATTGACAAATAGAAGCGAAGTTTTTACAGCAGAACAAGTAAAAAGATACGAACAAGCTCAAAAATCATTTGACAAACCTGTTGTTATTGTAACACAAGCGGAAGCAGAAGCTGCTGAAAAAGGTTTTTCTGAAAAGAAAAAAACATGGAAATTCAGCGCTAAAAATGTTCGTGATTTCGGAATTGCTTCTTCAAGGAAATTCATTTACGATGCAATGGCTGTAAAAATCGGAAACAGAACTGTTATGGCAGAATCTGTTTATCCAAAAGAATCAAATCCGCTTTGGGGAGAAACCTCTACAATGGTTGTGGCGCATACTTTAAAAAGTTATTCATCTCATACTTTTGATTATCCTTATCCGAAAGCGGTATCAGTTTCAGCAGAAGATCAAGGAATGGAATATCCGATGATTTGTTGGAATTATGGTCGTCCTGACGAAAATGGCGTAACAAGTAAAGAAGTTAAAAACGGAATGATTGGTGTTGTAATTCACGAAGTTGGACACACTTTCTTTCCTATGATTGTAAATTCAGATGAACGCCAATGGACTTGGATGGATGAAGGTTTAAATTCATTTTTAGAATATTTGGCAGAACAAGAATTAGATTCTAATTTTCCATCAAGAAGAGGACCAGCAAAAAATATTGTTCCTTATATGAGTGGAGATCAGAAGTTTTTGGAACCAATTATGTCGAATTCGGAAACGATTCACCAATTCGGAAATAATGCTTACGGAAAACCAGCTACAGGTCTTAATATTTTGAGAGAAGTAGTTATGGGAAGAGAGTTGTTTGATCACGCTTTTAAAACATATGCAAACCGATGGAAATTCAAACACCCAACTCCAGAAGATTTCTTTAGAACTATGGAAGATGCTTCGGCTGTAGATTTGGATTGGTTTTGGAGAGGTTGGTTTTACTCAACAGATTTCGTAGATATCGGAATTAAAGAAGTAAAACAATATTATGTTTCAGAAACACCAACTGCAGATCTTAAAAATGTAAAAGTTAGAAAAGGACGTTTTGGTTTTGAAAAAGGCCCTTTTGTTTATTTAGTTGCTGGAGATAATGCAGAAGTAAAAGCATCTTCTAAAAAGGCATTAGAAGTTGAAGAATTTAAAACTTTAGCAGATTATGTAGATCAGACTTTTACGGCTGAAGAAAAAGCAAACATCAAATCGCCTAAATATTTCTATGAAGTAGAATTTAATAAACCAGGCGGAATGATTATGCCAATTTTAGTTGAAATTACATACGAAGACGGTTCTAAAGATAATTACAAATACCCAGCTCAGATTTGGAGAAAAGGAAATGAATCGGCTAGAAAAGTATATGCTACAACTAAAGCAATCAAGAGTATTCAAGTTGATCCAAAATTGCTTACAGCAGATATTGATGTAACCAATAATTCTTGGCCAAAAGTAGAAACGAAGTCAAAATTTGACTAAATAAATAAAAAGTTAGAGAAAAGTTCATTGGGAATAAAAGCCTAATGAACTTTTTTCTTTTTTTTAATAAATGCATTTTAAAGGACTTTTTAAGTTAATTTTAAAACTCTAAGGTGCAAAATTTAATATCTTTGCGTCAACAAAAATAAAAGTTATGTTTGGTATAGGAGGAGGAGAATTAGTTTTTATACTGTTTATAGTACTGATGCTTTTTGGTTCAGATAAAGTTCCGGAAATTGCTCGTACAATGGGAAAAGCTATGGCTCAGTTAAAAAATGCAACTAATGATATTAAAAGTGAAATTCAGAAAGGAGCTGAGGCCAACGGTCTTGACTCTAAATCTTTGACTGATATCACAGGAAATATCAATGCAGAAATTAATAATGCAAAATCTAATTTACTCGGAGATACAGGAAATCTTTTAGGAGATACAACCAATGAAATTGAAAAAGTAAAAGAAGATATTGATACACTTTCTGGACCTATTAAACGCCAAAGATAATGCTTGAAACAATAAAGGAATTAGATAAAAATCTCTTAATATATCTTAACGGATTAGGTTCTGAAACATATGATAAACTTTGGCTGATTATAACGAATCAGTTATATTGGACACCATTTTTTCTATTACTTTTTTATCTTATTTATAAAAAAATAGGAGGTAAGCAGACTTTGTATTTATTGCTTTTTATAGCAGTTCTGATTGCTTTTACAGATCAGACTTGTAATTTATTTAAACATATTTTCCAGCGTTTGCGTCCTTGCAATGATCCAGAAGTAAATACCATTATTAGAGTTGTTCAAGTTAGAAAATCATTTAGTTTTTTCTCTGGGCATGCTGCTAATACAATGGCGGTTGCAACTTTCTTATTTTGGGTTTTAAGACGTTATTTTAAATACATAGGTTTCTTATTCTTATGGCCTTTAATCTTTGCTTATAGTCGAATTTATTTAGGATTGCATTTTCCAGGAGATATTCTTGCAGGATATTTCTTTGGAGCACTTTTCGGATCGCTTATTTATTTAGTTTATAGAAAATTGAAACCGCAATATTTTCCGGGATAGAGTTTTTTGGAAAGGTTCTAAGTTGCTAAGGGGCTGAGATTCTAAGGTTTTTTTCTTTAGGATTTTGAAAATTTTTAAAATCATATAATTGAATTGGCTCCAGCTTTAGCTGGACGCTCAAAATAAGATTAATAAATTTAAAGCCTTAGAAGCTTAGCATCTCAGAAACTTAGAACCTTAAAAATTAAAGAACTCTACTAACCGTCAATCCATCACGAATTGGCAGAAGAACAGTCTCTACTCTAGAATCATCTTTCAAAAGCTGATTATATTCTAAAAGTACTTTTGTGCTAACATCATTTGGATGAACTGGTTCAAGAATTTTTCCGCTCCATAAAACATTATCCGACAAAATAATTCCGCCTTTATTCATTTTTGGAACAATCATTTCCCAGTAATTAAGATAGTTTTCTTTATCCGCATCAATAAAAACCAAATCAAATTTTACGTCTAAATCTGGAATGATATTTACAGCTTCACCCAAATGTTGAAAAATCTGTTTTCCCCAAGGCGATGCATCAAAATATTTTCGTTGAAAATCGACTAATTCTTCTTTAATGTCAATTGTGTGTAATTGTCCATTTTCCTGCATTCCTTCGCATAAACACAATGCTGCGTAACCTGTGTAAGTTCCGATTTCAAGAATATTTACGGGACGAATTAATTTAGACAACATACTCAAAACACGACCTTGAAAATGACCGCTTAACATTCTTGGTAAAAGTATTTTCTGGTACGTTTCTTTATTGAGTTTTGCCAACAATTCTGGTTCGTTTTCAGAATGCTGTTCAATGTAATCTTCTAGTTCTTGTGATATAAAATGCATGTGTAGTGTCTTGAAATTTGAAGACAAAAATACAAAAAATATTGGCGAACTATTTGGCATAAAAAAACCATTCGTTTATGGCGAATGGTTTCCGTTTGTTAGTTTTTAATTTGCTTATTTTTTCAAAGCTTCATTTACTTCTTTAGCTGTTTTTACAGTTCCGTCTTTAGCTGCTTTCGCTGCATTTTCAACTTTTTCTGCACCTTTTTTAGTAGCGTCTTTTACGTCTGTCGCTGTTTTTTTAGCAGCGTTTTCAACATCATTTGCTGCTTTTTTAGTTGCATCTTTTACATCTTCGGCTGCCGTTTTAGTAGCGTCTTTAGCTTTCGCAGCAGCGCCTTCGGCTTTGCTAACAGCACTGTCAGTTACTTCTTCGATGTCTGTTGTTAATGAATCAACTTTGTTTCCAAGTGTCAATTCATCTTCTGCAGGCTTAGGCTCTTTTTTCTCGCATGATTGAACAGCGAATGCTAATAAAGCGATAACAGCTAAACTTAAAATTTGTTTTTTCATAATTTCAATTTTTTTTTTAGGTTGATAAAAACTTAAAGGTTAAATGGCTGAAAAATAAAAATACAAATTTTAAAATGATTGAGCTCTTTGTAAGATTATTTTTCTTTCGAGAGCAAGACAATTCTTATGCCAAAAATTTTGATTTTTGAGCGGAGAAGATATTTTTTTAATTTTTATATAAGCTGAAATTTATAATAATATCATCTTTTACTTTTATAAGTCCAGCCATTTTTACTGGAGCTTCTAATTCGATATCAGAGAATTTTAAATTCAGTGTTCCTTGAATTTTATCATCAGAATTGTATAAAATGAAATCTTTATATTTCAGTGTTTTATCTGTAATGTAAAAGTTGAGTCTGCATTTGTAATTTTTGCCATCTTTTTTAATATCGGTAATGCTTACTGTACTGTTTGGAAATTTTTTCACCTTTACAGTTCCTTGCAAATCTTTTGTCATTATTTTGTTGCCACAATCAAAATTTGACATTTTAATGTCGGTATTGAAAGTGTTCTTTTTAGTACAATTTACATAAACCGTATCCTTTATATTAAAGGTGTTAGAGCAATTGTATTTACCAACTGTAGATAGTCCTGTGATTTCTATTTTAATTTTATTTATTACCACAGCCGTATCTTCTGGTAAAAAAGTGGGTTTAGCACTTCCTAAGAAAAAGAAAATAGCTAAACCCATAATTAATATTGAAAATCTCGTTTTCATTTTTGTTTATATTAAAATGCAATTACTGCTTCGAATACTAAACCGTTAAATTTACCACCATAAAAATTGTTTACGTTTCCAGTAGCAGGATCTCCTGTAAATTGTGAATAATTTTTATAGTTTTGATTAACGTAGTTTAATTTAGCTAAAATGTTTTTAGTCATAAACCAACCAGCACTTGCTTCAAATTTATCAACTGTAACTTCTTTAGCATCAGCATTAGATAATTTTCCAGATACTGTATTGTATTTTCCTCCAAGATAGAATTGTTCTGTTTTTCCAAATCTGTAAATAAGCTCTGAAGCATATTGATTAGCAGTACGTTTGTCATCAGTGCCAGCTTTATCTCCTCCTGAAGCTAATTCGATTGTCCCGAAGAATTCAAGTCCTTTATATTTTACAAAAGGGTTAATCATGTAAGTAGTAGCCCAATTTTTAAAATTAGGATTGAACGTTGCTTCTGGAGTAGATGTTTTACTAAAACTAGTAGCAACATCAGTAGTAGTTGTAGAAATAACATTTCCGTTAGCATCGGTCTTAGTAATAGTGTTTTTATAAGCATTATTATTCAATATACCCCAATAACCAAATCCAGATCTATTAGCAGAATAGATGTTTGCGTTACCAAGATTTGCATTATGGTAATAAGAACCAGTTAATCTTATTCTTAAATCTTCATTAATCTGTTTGTCATAACCAAATTTAGCTAAGATTGAAGGGCTATGTGTTGTATTTGCGTTCGGACCAGAAGGGTAAAAAACTTCTTCATTACTTTGGTTTAAATTGCCATTTGTAACACCTAACATGCTTACCCATCCGCTTCTGTTGTAGTAAACCTCCATACCCATTTCTGTAGAGAAAGAATACATGATGTTGTTTCCAACAAATGCATTTCTGATTGTGTTACCATTATCAGAACCTCTAAAGTGAGCATCACCAAAATTGTTCTCCATTTGCCCAATTTTAATTGTAGCGTATTTCATTACATCAGCCAAGAAATCTTTTTTGATGAAGTCTAACTTGTCAATTTGTAAGTAGCCACCTTTTACATAAGAATCATTGTGGTGTCTTGACGCTAAATAAATATCTAAATTTACTCTTACTCCGTCATACAATTGAGCACCAATATACATATCAGCCGCAGGAAGCGTAAAATTGTTTTCAGTATTCATTAAACGATATCCTGTAATTGTTCTAGTTGTAGTACCAGTAGGTGTTGTAGTTATAGTAGTAGAACTAGCGGGTTGGTCGTTGAATGAATTTGTTGCTTGGAAATCCATGTTGAAAGCACCACCAAGGTCGATACTTAGGCCTTTAAATTCTCTAGTGTCTTTTTGTACGTCGAAAACATTGATACCGTCTTTCCCTCTAGAAATTTGGTTTTGCATGTTTCCAAAGCTAACTTGTGCCTCAACAGCAAACGTACTTATTAATGTAATAAATAGGATATAAATCTTCTTCATGGCAATTATAAATTAAAGTTTAAATTAAATTTTATGGTTAGGTCTTGACCTGTCTTAATGGTTCCAAGCATGGCAGTTGGCGATTTCATTCCGAAATCTGTAAAAGTGATTTTGTTTGTTCCTTGCAGATTTAAACCATCTTTTGTAAGGGCTGTTTTTGCAGTGGTTTTGTATACTTTGCTAACACCAGCAATCGTATAAGTTCCTGTAAGTTCCCAAGTTGTTTCGTTTACTTTTTCGGCAGATTTTAGAACGTATTTTATGTTTTTGTTTTTATCTGTTTTTAAAGTTTCGTAAGCTACTTTGTCCATACTTTTTTTCTCGCTTTTTACAGTTTCAGCTGGAAGATTTATTGTTAATGCTTCGATATCTGTTAGTTTTCCGTTAGCAATATTTAACGAAGCAGTTCCAGTTCCAGAAGTCGATTTCATTTCCCAGTCATGAAGTGTTGAGGTTCCAGCAACAGAAAAAGTAGATTTGTCTAAAGTGTATGATTTTTGTGCTGTAGCAATTGTAGTTATTCCTAAAAATGCAGTAACAACGGCTAAAAATTTTAAGGTATTTGTTTTCATTTTGTCATGTTTTTTATTTTAAAAAATAAGTTAATGTGTCGGCCAGTTTCTATTTAGTACTAAGAATGTTGTTTTAACTTGTATCAAAGATCCTTCTATAAATCAGTTGAATACATGATAAAAATCATTGTTAAAATTTTATTAAATAGGTATTTAATAACTACAACGTTTTCATTTTTCACGAAATCGATCACTAAGGAAAAAAGTGGTATCAAATTTTATTAAATTGTCAGTTTTTAACATTTAGTTAGAAAAGATAAAAACTTAAAAAGTGTATTTATTTTAACATTAGAAATCGATTCTCTTTAGCTTAAAATAATGTTGAAGATTACAGTCAAATCTTTACCCGCTTTTACAACGCCGAGAGCAGCTTTTGGAGGAGTCATTTCGAAATCGCCAAACGTGATTTGGTTAGAACCCTGTAAAGTCAAAGTTCCATTTGCAATTGTTATTCTTACTTGAGTCACAAATTCTTTGCTCACGCCTGCAATCGTGTATACACCAGTTAAATTCCAAGTTGTGTCGTCTACTTTAACAGCAGATTTTAAAGTATATTCAATGTTTTGATGATTTTCAGTATCGAGAGCTTCGTAAGCAACTTTGTCCATACTAGTTTTATAGCTTTTTAAGCTTTCGGCTAATAAAGAAATGTTTAAGCTGTTAATTCCAATTAGTTTAGAATCTTTTATGGTCAGATTCGCTGTGCCTGTTCCTTCTGTAGATTTCATTACCCAATCGTGAACTGTAGAAGTTCCGGCTACTTCAAAAGTGGAATTTGCAGTTACGTTGTAGGTTCGTTGAGCATTTATCTGTAAAGAAGCGGTTGTGAAAATTACGGTTAATAGGATTGATTTAATTGTTCTCATCTTGAAAATGTATAGGTTAATTTTAATCAGGTTAGTTCATTGATGTGGTTGTGAACTAACCTTATTTCTTGGATCAAAATTAGAACTGACATAAAACAATAGGAATGATAAAAATCATAGCTAAAACTTTTTTAAATCTTTATTGTAAAGGATAAATAATTGAAACGATTCAATTCAAAAAAAGATTGAAGAACGACTAAGTTTGTAAATATTTGTTTTTTATTGAGTTATATGTTTTTAAGAAAGAACCAAATAATTCGTCTTTTTTGAAGTAGATTTTAAGAATGTATTTAAAATGCTAAGAAAAATGACAAAAGTGATTAACTTTGCAGCATGCAAATGGAGAAAAAAGACATACGCGCCTTATCAAAAGATCAGCTTCGCGATTTTTTTGTTGAAAATGGAGATAAAGCTTTTCGCGGAAATCAGGTTTATGAGTGGTTGTGGAGCAAAGGAGCTCACAGTTTTGAAGACATGACAAACGTAGCAAAATCTACGAGATCAATGCTTGAAAACAGTTTTGTAATCAATCATATTAAGGTTGATACGATGCAGAAAAGTAGTGACGGAACTGTTAAAAACGCCGTTAGACTTCACGACGGACTTGTAGTTGAATCTGTTTTAATTCCGACCGAAACTAGAACTACGGCTTGTGTATCTAGTCAAGTTGGTTGCAGTTTAGATTGTAATTTCTGTGCTACAGCAAGATTAAAAAGAATGCGTAATCTAGAACCTGGAGAAATCTACGATCAGGTTTTAGCTATAGATAAAGAAAGCCGTTTGTATTACAATCACCCGCTTTCTAATATTGTTTTTATGGGAATGGGAGAACCTTTAATGAATTATAACAACGTCATTAAAGCGATCGACATGATTACTTCGGAAGAAGGTTTAGGAATGTCTCCAAAAAGAATTATGGTTTCTACTTCTGGAATTCCGAAAATGATTAAGAAAATGGCAGATGATGATGTGAAGTTTAAACTTGCCGTTTCTTTACATTCTGCAATTGATGAAACTCGTGCTCGAATCATGCCTTTCAGTAAAAATTTCCCTTTAAAAGATTTACGAGAAGCATTAGAATATTGGTACAGAAAAACAAAAAGCAAAATTTCATACGAATATGTAGTTTGGAAAGGAATCAACGATGACAAAGCTTCGGTCGATGCCTTGGTTAAATTCTGTAAATATGTGCCTTGCAAGGTCAATTTGATTGAATATAATCCAATTGATGACGGAGAATTCCAGCAAGCTTCAGAAGAATCGATTATGGCTTATATAAAAGCCTTAGAGAATATTGGTGTAGTGGTAAAAGTGAGAAGAAGCCGAGGAAAAGATATCGACGCGGCTTGCGGACAATTAGCGAATAAAGAAGCAGAATAAAAATCTACTAAAAATATTCCGTTAGGAATATCTCGTCGGTAGAAAAAAATATTGACAATGATGAATATGTCCTTCGGGACATTTGAATATTACAAATAAAAAAAGCATTAAAAACGAGAAATAATTCTTGTTCTTAATGCTTTTTTGTTGGGCAAAAAGGATATTATTTTTTCAAATCTATTTCTTCCGTAACTCCGTCTTTTGTTACTTTCGCAAGGGAGTCGCAATCTCCATTTCCGTAATCTATAGTTGCCGAAGCACCATTTTTGGTAATAGAAACAATTCCTTTAACTGCAAAAGATTTTCTGCAAGAAGCATTAAACTCTAAAGGAGTCGTAATTTCTGCCGAAAAAGTATCTCCATTTGGGAAAGTAGTCGTACCGCTTCCAGTTACTACAAATGCATTATCATCCCAATCAAACCAAGTATCGTAACCAGATGTCATTTCTTTTACTAAAGTTCCTTTTCTGGTATAAACTTTACCGTCATCAAAAGTAATGGTTAGGTCTATCGAAGCCGTTGAAACTGGATGCGCAGTCACTAAAATATTGGTTTCTTTAATTGTTCTCACAATACTTTTGCTTCCCTGAATTTTTTTACCATTATGATAAAAACCATCAAAAGTGTAGCTGATTGTTTGTGTAGAAGAACTAAAATCGTTTGAAAATGAAACAACCATTTTTCCTTTTACGGTATTTCCGTTATTCAAAGTACAGCCTTCAACTCCAAAATCAACTGTTTTTGTCCAAGTATTATTGGTTAAAACGGTTGTAATTGTGGCGCAACTTGGCAAGAAATTTTTGATTGGTCCGCCTGGTTTTGCATTTACATTGAGTTGCGCACTAAATTGATCTTCAGCAATATTTGTAACATCTTCAACAGAAGCGTCGATTTTAGAATTGGTTATAATTTCTTCGTTCGTAATCGCTTTTCCTGATCCATCATTTGTTTTTTCATCAGAACTACAGCCGATAAAAAAAGACATTGTAATAAAAGTACCAATTAATAAAAATTTTGTTTTCATAAATAAATAGTTTGGGTTATTTTTTTAATTAATGAATTCAAATCAGTATTAGTTAGAACTATTTTTGGTGTTTTTTTCAGGTTCTCGGATAAATTATTTAAATCCTAACCTAAAATACACAACGTTTTTTTATTTAAAATAGTATATTTGGTGTTTAAATGAATATTACGTCTCAAATAAAGCAGCCTATTTTTAACGAAATGGAACTTTTCGAAAAAAAGTTCCATGAATCGATGACTTCAAAGGTTGCATTACTAAACAGAATCACTTATTATATCGTAAACCGAAAGGGAAAACAGATGCGTCCGATGTTTGTTTTTCTGACTGCAAAAATGGTTTCTGGTGGTACAGTAAACGAAAGAACGTATCGTGGAGCTTCGGTAATTGAATTGATTCACACGGCAACTTTAGTTCACGATGACGTAGTTGACGATAGTAATCGCCGCCGCGGATTTTTCTCAATCAACGCACTTTGGAAAAATAAAATTGCCGTTTTGGTTGGAGATTATTTACTTTCAAAAGGTTTATTGCTTTCTATAGATAATGGCGATTTCGATTTATTGAGAATCATTTCTGTAGCAGTTCGCGAAATGAGCGAAGGAGAATTGCTTCAAATAGAAAAAGCAAGAAGACTTGACATTACAGAAGACGTTTATTACGAAATCATCAGAAAGAAAACCGCAACACTTATTGCAGCTTGCTGTGCGCTTGGCGCGAAAGCCGTAATCGAAGACGATATTCAGGTAGAAAATATGCGCAAATTCGGTGAATTGATCGGAATGGCTTTTCAAATTAAAGACGATTTATTTGATTACAGTGAAGAAGCTATTGGAAAACCAACCGGAATCGATATTAAAGAGCAAAAAATGACTTTGCCTTTAATTCACGTTTTAAATACTTGTACTCCGCAAGAAAAAAAGTGGTTGATAAACTCCATCAAAAACCACAACAAAGACAAAAAACGCGTAAAAGAAGTCATTGCTTTTGTAAAAAATAATAACGGTTTGACTTACGCCGAAAATAAAATGGTCGAATTCCAGCAAGAAGCACTTTCTCTTTTAGACAATTACCCAGATTCTGAATTCAAAGCGGCGCTTACCTTAATGGTAAATTACGTTATTGAAAGAAAGAAATAATCTTTTTTAAATAGATAATTAGAAAATTTTTCAATTTTATAATTGATTTACTTTATTGAAAATCAGTGATGTATTTTTGTGGGTTCTAATTTTGGATTTTTTTTTATTCAATTTTTTTTCACCTCATGCAACCATTTCAAATCGACAATCGTCTATGCTAATAGAAGTCTGTTTCTAAAACCAAAACCAAAACCGAAAACTTATTAATGAAAATTATTCAGTTACATCAAGAAGAAACCAAAATCATAAAGTTGGCTGTCGAAAATAATCGTCAGGCGCAGCAGCAGATTTATAGTAAGTTTTCTTCAAAAATGTTGAGTGTGTGTCGTCAATATATAAAAGACATTCAATTGGCAGAAGATGTAATGATAACCGCTTTCATGAAAGTGTTTACAAATCTGAAAAATTTTGAACACAAAGGAAGTTTTGAAGGCTGGATCCGCCGAATTATGGTTAACGAATGCATTTCATATTTAAGAGTTCAGAAAAAAGTAAAATTTGCCGAAGATGAATTTTTTGTTGAAGAAAGCTTTAATGAAATCGACAGCCAATTTACAGTAGAACAGATTCAGTATTTAATTGATGCTTTGCCGGATGGTTACAAAATGGTTTTCAATTTATACGCAATCGAAGGTTACAAACACAATGAAATTGCTAAGATGTTAGGAATTAATGAAGGAACATCAAAATCGCAATTGTCGCACGCTAGAAAAATGCTGCAAACACAAATTACTATTTTAAAAAAACAAGATAATGGAACCGAATAATTTTGAAAAGGATTTCCGTGAAAAACTAAATCAACGCGAAATCGAACCAAGCAATAAAGCTTGGGATCGATTGGATGCAATGTTGAGTATAGCCGAAGAAAAGAAAACAAAGAAAAAGTCAAAAAGAAAATGGCTTTACATCGCCGCAAGTTTCATCGGATTCTTATTGGTTGGAACTCTATTTTTCAATCAAAATAAAAATACTGTAGAGCCAACAGAAACAGTTGTTGTAGAAAAAGAAACTGAAAAAGATTCGATTTCAAAACCAATTTTAAACAAAGTTGATTCGGTAAAAACGGAAAGTGTTATTGCTGAAAAAACTTCAGAAGAAACTTTAAATGAAAAAGAAAAAACTAATCCCGAAGCTTCGGGACAAATTTCAAATAAAACTATTAATAACCAATCAAAGCAAATAGCGGAGTCTTCAATCATCATCAAAAACAATCAAGAAAAACAATCAACAAACAATCAAAATGCAATTGCTGAAAATTCTAAAAAAGAAAATGTCGACCAATTATTAGAAAAAGCCGAAGAAAAAATTTTGGCTCAAGGAACAACCAAAAAAGCGAAAATAAAAATTAATGCTAATGAACTATTAAATCAAGTAGATGGCGAACTGGAACTTTCTTTTAGAGAAAAAATGATTACAAAAGTCAACAAAAATTTTCAAGAAGTTAAAGTCGCTTTATCAAACAGGAATCAGCAAGAAACGAATAAAAACAATTAATAATTTAAATTAATCATCAATCATAATCAAATATTTTAAATCAATCAATCATGAAAAATTTTACCATTTATGCCATCCTTTTCTTTTTCCTTTTGGTAAACAAAGTAATTGGCCAAGAAACTTTTGAATCTGAAACAAAAAGAATTGCCAATAAAATAGAACAGATTACAAAAGAAGAAAAAGAAGCTTTAAAAGAAGAAGTCGAAGCAGTAAACGTGCAATTGTCTGAAGGAAAAATTACGCAGGAACAGGCTGAAAAACGTAAAAAAGAACTAGCAGAGGCAAGAGCTGTAATTATGGAAGAAAAAATTACTTTGGCTCAAAACGAATTAAATGATTTGGTTCAGAAAAAAGTAGACGGAAAAATAAAAGAGGATTCATCTAAAGTATATAAAATAAGCTGGAAGGTTGTTAAACATCATAGAGATTCTATTCGTGGTGAAAAAAGAACAACTTCTCAATTTGTTTTCGCAATGGGGCTAAACAATATAATGACCGATGGAAAACTTCAAGATTCAAATTATCGTTTCATGGGTTCGCATTTTTACGAATGGGGTTTTACTTATAATTCTAGATTAATGAAAAACGATAATCTGCTTCATGCCAAATACGGTCTTTCTTTAATGTATAACAATATTCGCCCAACAGATAATAGGAGTTTTGTAGTAGATGGCGATCAGACAAATTTGGAAGTAAATCCGGTACATTTAACAGAATCTCGTTTTAGAAATGTGTATTTGGTTGCGCCAGTTCATTTAGAATTTGATTTTTCTAGACCAACAGAAAAAGATGGTGTAAAATATTTTAAAACACATAAAAGTTTCCGTTTCGGAATTGGAGGTTATGCGGGAGTAAATGTAAAATCAAAACAGATTTTAAAATTTGAAGAAGACGATTTAAAATACAAAACCACTATAAAAGGAGATTACAATGTAAATAATTTTGTTTACGGTCTGAGTTCGTATATCGGTTATAGAGAATTGAGTTTATATTTTAAATATGATTTAAACCCATTGTTTCAGAATAATCTAGTAAAAGAGAATAACGTTTCGTTAGGGCTTAGATTAGATTTGAACTAAAATACTGGTCGTTTAGTTAGTGAAAAAAGCATCTCCATCGAGATGCTTTTTTGTTTTAAAAATCATTAAAATTACGATAGTATTTATGTATTTTTGCAAGCTCTCAACTCTTAAAATTTAGTTCACTTTGATTTCACAAAATACTATAGATTCTGTTTTTGAAACTGCTCGAGTAGAGGAGGTTATTGGCGATTTCGTGAATTTGAAGCGTGCAGGAAGTAATTTTAAAGGGCTGAGTCCGTTCTCAGATGAGCGTTCTCCTTCGTTTATGGTTTCGCCTGCAAAAGGAATCTGGAAGGATTTTAGTACAGGAAAAGGCGGAAACTCTGTTAAATTTTTAATGGAGCATTCGCAGTTTACTTATCCAGAAGCCATTCGATATTTAGCTAAAAAATACAATATCGAAATTGAAGAAACCGAACAATCTGAAGCAGAAAAAGCAAATACAGATATTCGCGAAAGTATGTATCTGGTTTCTGAATTTGCTGCCAAATATTTTCAGGATGTTTTGGTGAATTCTGAAGAAGGAAAAGCAATTGGTTTGTCTTATTTTAAAGAAAGAGGATTTACAAACGAAACCATCAAAAAATTCAATTTAGGATATTCGCCAGAAACTTGGGATGCTTTGACGAAAGAAGCCTTAGGAAAAGGATATAAATTAGAATTTTTAGAAAGTACAGGTTTAACAATCGCAAGAGAAGATCGTCCGTTTGACCGATTTAAAGGCCGTGTAATGTTTCCAATTCAAAGTATGTCAGGCCGTGTTTTAGGTTTTGGAGGACGTATTTTGACCAATGATAAAAAAGCGGCAAAATACCTTAATTCGCCAGAAAGTGATATTTACCATAAAAGTAAAGTGCTTTACGGAATTTATCATGCCAAACAATCTATTGCCAAACAAAACAATTGTTATTTGGTAGAAGGTTATACAGATGTTATTCAGTTTAGTCAAGCCGGAATAGAAAATGTTGTGGCTTCATCTGGAACAGCCTTAACACCAGATCAGATTCGTTTGATAAATCGTTTGACCAGAAATATTACGGTTCTTTTTGATGGAGATGCTGCTGGTTTGCGAGCTTCTATTCGTGGAATCGATTTGATTCTGGAAGAAGGAATGAATGTAAGAGTTTGTTCTTTTCCTGACGGAGAAGATCCAGACAGTTTTGCTAGAAAAAATTCGCATGAAGATTTAGTTGCTTATTTGGAAAATAACAGTAAAGACTTTATACAGTTTAAAGCTTCGATTTTAATGGGCGAAGCGAAAAACGATCCGATTAAAAAAGCCGACTTGATTCGTGACATGGTTACGAGTATTTCGAAAATACCAGATCGTATTCAACGCGAAGTTTATATTCAGGAATGTGCTCGAATTATGGAAATTTCTGAGCAGGTCTTGACGAGTACTTTGGCGCAGCTGATTCAAAAAGATCTTGCCGAAGCCAATAAAAAGCAAAAACAAGAACAAAGACCTTTCGAAGTCCATAGAAATCAGCCTCCGCAAGCAGGTACATTTTCTGGAGGAGATCCAGAAGATCCAAGAAACGGTCCGCCAGAGGATTACCCAGGCGATCCGGGATATTATCCGCAAGAGCAAAATCAAAAAGTTGATATTTTATATGGTTTCGAAAGAAAAGTCATTGAGGTTTTACTTTTGTATGGAAATCTAGTAGAAGATTTTGAAGATGTTTTCTTGAAAGCAGATGAAGAAGGAAATGTAAAAGAAGTTTCGGAAAAAAGACAATACAAAGTATTCGAAAAAATATATTTAAGTCTTCAGGAAGATGAGATACAGTTGTCGAATGTTTTATTTCAGAATATTTATAGTAATCTTATCGATTTTTATAATCAGAATGAGACTTTTAGTTTAGATAAATACTTAATGCATTTACAACCTGAATTTGCTCAGGAAGTAACCAATATCTTAATGGAAGATGAAAGATTAACCATTCATAATTGGGAAGGGCAGAATATTTTTCCAAAACAAAAAAGTGAAACGATCGAGCAGAATGTTTCGGAGACCATATTTGCTATGAGATGGTATTTGGTGTCTGCAATCATTGCGGAATTAAAGAATTCTCTATTAACAGATCCGCAAGAAGATAATTCAGAAGTTTTGAGTATGGTTATAGATTATTCAAAATTACTAAATAATTTTTCTAGGAAATTAGGTCGTGTAGTTGTGCCGTATCACTAAAAAGGAAAAAACTCTATCTTATCTGATAAATCAAAAAAGATAGAGTTTTATAGTTTCTCGAATTTCTTAAAGATTAAGATTTTCGAATTGTAATTAAATAATTTCTAAAGTCTTCGCTTTGTTAACCAAGTCAACTAAATTAGTAACATTCAATTTAGTTAATAATCTCAGTTTGTAAGTACTGATCGTTTTTTCGTTCAGATTTAAGATTTTAGAGATTTCATTGTTTTTCTTACCATCACTTAAATAACGTAAAACCTCGATTTCACGGTTAGAAAGTTTTCTGTACAGACGCTCGCTTTTGCTTTGTTTCGCAATAAGTGCCATGTTTTTGCGTACTGTTTCGTTGATGATAATTTTTCCTTCGTGTACTTTAATAATAGAATGACCTAATGTTTCAAGTTTTTCTGTTTTGTGTACATACCCAGAAACTCCTGCTTTAATTGCGTTTGGAGCGTACATTTGCTCAGCAAGATCACTGAAAATAACAATTTTTGTTTTTGGGAAATTTTTCAAGATAGATTTAATTTCAAAGATACTTGAAAGGCCTTCTAACTCTAAATCTAATATTAGAATGTCGATTTCCTTCGTCTGAAGAATATCTCTAACCATTGAAAAATTGCCTACGTTGGCAACAATTGAAATTTGATCGTGGTCTTTGAAATAAGACTTAACGCCAAAGTGCGTAACAGGATGATTGTCTGCTAGACATACTTTAATCATAATTTTTACCTTTTTTAGAATTGTTCATGTTTTTGGAGTGGTAAAATTAATAAATAAATTCTGTAATATCTTTCTTAGAATGTTAAAATCTTTTATTTTAACGTTTTTGGTATTAAACAAACCGGAATTGGATCCATTTTATGCTTGTTGCTGGTGTTTAATCGTTTATAAATTTCGAAGACAGATTTTTCTCTCCCTTCGAAGTCAGATGCCGTATTTCCTGACTCTGCGGCCAACATTGCCCATTCTAATTCGTCATAACTTGCTCCTAATTGGTCTTCATCAGTACGATTATCTCCAAATAATCCATCTGTTGGTGCAGCTGTTAAAATTGATTGTGGAATTTGCAAAAATTCTCCTAAAGCATAAACATCAGATTTCATTAAATCTGCAATTGGACTCAAATCTACACCTCCGTCTCCGTATTTGGTATAAAAACCTACGCCAAAATCTTCCACTTTATTTCCTGTTCCGGCAACAAGCAAACCGTGAATTCCAGCTAAATAATATAAAGATGTCATTCTGATACGTGCTCGAGTATTTGCTAATGCTAAATTTACTTTTGCTTCGTCGTCTGTTTTTGGAACAGCGCTTTTAAAAGATTCGAAAACGACAGTTAAATCTGTTTGAACTTCTGAAACATTTGGAAAACGATTCTTTAATTGCGAAATATGTTCTTTTGCTCTATTTACTTGACTTTCTGCCTGATGAATAGGCATTTCTACACATAAAACTTTCAGTCCTGTCTGCGCGCATAAAGTTGAAGTTACTGCAGAATCTACACCTCCGGAGATTCCTATTACAAAACCGTTTACTTTTGCATTGTTAGCGTAATTTTTTAACCACTCTACAATATGCGTATTTACTTTTTCTGTCTGAATTGTGCTTTTTTTAGCCATAATAGTTTAAGTTTTAAAGTACAGGGATGTATATTTGCAGAATTATTTTGAGTATACAACTACTTTAAATTCTGATAACACAAATCTAATTAAAATAAAATGAAAATTTATCGCTTTGCAGTGGTTCTATGCCTGTTTTTTTTGTCCTGCAATCAAAAAAGTAAGGTCGAAAAAGCAGTAGAAGAAATCCCTGTTGATGTTAAAGTAGAACGTTTTGATAAGGTGTTTTTTGAAACGAAACCCCAAGACCTCGCAAAGGTAAAAAAACAATATCCGTTCTTTTTTCCTGAGGGTAATGATGATAATGTCTGGCTGCAAAAAATGAACGATCCGATTTGGAAAGAAGTTTATGATGAAGTACAGAAAAAGTACAGTAATTTTGAGCCTGTTCACAAAGAATTTGATGCGCTTTTTCAGCACGTAAAATATTATTTTCCTAAAACTAAAATTCCAAAGGTGATTACCGTAATTGGAGAAATGGATTATAATGCAAAAGCAATTTACGCAGACAGTCTTGTAATTGTGGCGCTGGAACTGTATTTGGGGAAAGGACATAAGTTTTATGAATTTCCAAATTATTTGAAGCAGAACTTCGAAGAAAGACAGATTATGCCAGACGTGGTTTCTAGTTTTTCGTATCGAAATATTCCAGATTCTCCAGATAGAAGTCTGGTGGCTCAAATGGTTTTTGAAGGAAAACAGCTTTATGCAAAAGACTTATTGCTTCCAGATTACACAGATGCAGAAAGAATGGGATATACTCCAGAACAAATAAAATGGTGTGAAGAAAATGAAGCTTACATTTGGAGGTATTTTATAGAAAACGAAATGCTTTACAGTGATGATCCTAAATTGAGAACAAGATTTATGACTCCTGCACCTTTTTCCAAATTCTTTTTAGAAATTGACAACGATTCTCCTGGCCGAATTGGAGCTTGGATTGGCTGGCAGATGGTACGTTCTTACATGAAAAATAATAGTGAGGTTTCTTTAGCAGAATTATTTAAAATTGATGCAAAAGAAATCTTCGAAAAATCAAAATATAAACCTAAGAAATAATGGCAAATATAAACTCAGAGATTAGATTCAATATAGAATTAGATGAAAACCGTGTTCCAGAAAAATTGACATGGAGCGCACAAGATGGCGGTGTTCAGGCAGAAGAAGCAAAAGCAATTATGCTATCAATTTGGGATAGCAAAGCGAAAGAAACAATGCGTATCGATTTATGGACAAAAGATATGCCAGTAGATGAAATGAAAATTTTCTTCCACCAAACTTTAGTAGCAATGGCAGATACTTTTAAACGTGCAACAGACGACGAAAAAATGTCTGATACTATGAAAGATTTCTGTGACTACTTCGCAGAAAAATTAGAGCTTACAAAGTAAGAAGAAGCTTAAAAATCAATAAAAAAAGTCCCAAATTTCATTCTTAAAAGTGAGATTTGGGATTTTTGTGTTTTATTTGCAATGTCATCCCCAAAATTAATAACATGCTATTTCCTTTTTTGGTAAGTCTAGTCGGATTGTTTTTTTTACTTGCCAATGCAATTAGGTTTTATATTACTTGCAAAAAGAGAGATGTGCTATATCGCATTGTTACAGCATATTTGGTTCTTTTGTTTTGTGTAGAATTACTTTGCAATATTATCGGATTTCTCTATCCTAATTCCAATTTTTTTCTTTCGCATTATTATTTCAATTTTCAGTTTATATCACTGAGTCTTTTTTTCTATAATTCCTTTGAAAATAAAATATTAAAGAAAACTATATTGGCAACATTGATTTCTGTTTTACTTTTTTTAAGTATTCAATATTATCGAACTCCATCACTTTATTGGGAATTTAATTTGATTGAAATAGCAATAACTTCGATTCCGTTGCTTCTTTATGCTTTTTATTATATTGTTTCGAATTTGAAAAATGTTAAGCACGACTATTTCTATTTTTGCAACGGATTAATTATTTATCTAACAAGCAGCGCAAGTATTTTTTTATCTGGAAATACAGATTCAGTAATTTTTACAGAACCTTTTATACTTGATTTGTGGTTTTTTAATTCTCTGTTTTATATTCTATATCAGGTTTTAATTTATAAAGAATGGAAATCTTTAAACTTTAGAAGAACAGCAAAGAAAAGTATTGAGAGTAAAATGGCGGAGTAAGAAATGTCTAAAAATAAAAAATCCCAAAATCCAATTGTTATAGTTGGAATTTGGGATTTTTTTATTGCTTTTTTATTTTTTAAAAACCTGAATTATTTTTAAATACTTCCTGATTTACTTCGTCAATATATGATAGAACTTGTTCTTTTCCAGTTAATTCTGTAGATGAAGTCACGAAATATTGAGGTATTTCTGCCCAATTGTTAGCGTACATTTGTTTTTTGTAAGCGGCAATATGAGAGTCAATTTTTGTTCTGCTAATCTTGTCAGCTTTGGTGAAAATAATGCAAAAAGGAATTTCGCTTTCTCCCATGTAAGACATAAATTCAATGTCTATTTTTTGAGCTTCATGACGAATGTCAATCAAAACAAAAGCACAAACTAATTGTTCTCTATTTTCAAAATAATCAGTAATAAATTGCTGAAAAACAGATTTTGTTTTCTTAGAAACTTTAGCGTAACCATAACCAGGCAAATCGACCAAAAACCAATTGTTATTGATTTTAAAATGGTTGATTAATTGTGTTTTTCCAGGTCTGCTAGAGGTTTTTGCTAAATTTTTATTGTTGGTAAGCATATTAATCAAAGATGATTTACCAACATTAGATCGGCCTATAAATGCATATTCCGGCAAGAATTCAGTCGGGCATTTTGAAGCATCAGAATTACTGATAATAAATTCGGCGGTATTAATTTTCATGTCTTTTGTTTTTAAAACCTCCTTAAAATCGAAAGTTTGCTATAATTTCTGCTCAGTAAGCCATTTCTCCAGAATTTCATTAAATTCATCCGGATGTTCCATCATCGCAGCATGTCCACATTTGTCAATCCAGTACAAAGTGGAATTTGGTAATAATTTATCAAATTCTTCGGCAACATTTGGCGGTGTTACAGAGTCGTTTTTACCCCAAATAATGCAGGTTTCTACATCCATTTTTGGTAAATCTTTGGCCATATTATGACGAATTGCGCTCTTAGCAATAGTCAAAGTTTTAATTAATTTGATGCGGTCATTTGCTGTCGCATAAACTTCATCAATCAATTCAGGAGTAGCGATTTTAGGATCGTAAAATACATCTTCAGCTTTCTTTTTGATGTATTCGTAATCGCCTCTTCTTGGGTAACTATCTCCCATAGCACTTTCGTAAAGTCCAGAACTTCCAGTGATTACAAGTCCGGCAACTTTCTCAGGATAAAGTTTTGTGTGATACAAGGCGATATGTCCTCCAAGAGAATTTCCTAAAAGGATTACTTTTTCAAAACCTTTAAAAGTGATAAAGTCTTTTACGTATTTAGCGAAACTTTTTACGTTCGTTTTTAAAATGCTTTGCGTGTATATTGGCAAATCAGGAATAACAACCTTATATCCTTTTGTCGGGAAATATTGTGCTACACCATCAAAGTTACTTAGACCTCCCATCAACCCATGAAGAATAACGATAGGTGTACCTTCACCAGCTTCAAAATAGCTGTATTTGCCTTCTTTTTTATAGTGTTTGTCCATCTAATCTAATGCCAATTTCAATTTCGACAAATATAGGGTTTAATAAATAAAAATGAATTTTTGCTGCCATTTTTTAACTAGATAATTTGAGTAGAATTTATAATGTATTAAAAATCAGTAATTAAAGTGGTTTTTACTGGATTATGCGAATGTTAAGAAAACTGCATTATAATCAATTTTTTAAGAAAATTAACGCATTATTTTTTTGAATGATTAATGGATTTATAAATCTGTTAATTAATAGTTAAGATATTGATTGCTTGTAAATTATAGAAAGTGGTAGCAATGTGGTTAAACTTATTAACAAAGTGGTATAAAGTGGTAATATGTGGTAATTTTTTTTATATTTTTGCTGTATAACATGTTAACTAGTTTTTTTTGAACACAATTGTTGGAACATATGAATGTAAAGTCGATGCTAAAGGGAGGCTAATGATGCCTGCGCCTTTAAAAAAGCAATTGACTGCTTCTCTTCAAAGCGGATTTGTTTTGAAGCGTTCTGTTTTTCAGCAGTGTTTAGAATTATATCCTATGGAAGAATGGGATTTAATGATGAAAAAAATCAACAAGCTTAATCGCTTTGTAAAAAAGAACAACGATTTCATTAGAAGGTTTACGGCTGGTGTTAAAGTGGTTGAGGTTGATGCATTAGGAAGATTGCTAGTTCCAAAAGATTTGGTAACGTTTGCGAGTATTTCTAAAGATGTAGTTTTTTCATCTGCGGTTAATATTGTAGAGATCTGGGATAAGGATTTATACGAAAAATCAATAAGCGGCGAAGATATGGATTTTGCAGATTTAGCCGAAGAAGTAATGGGAAATATTAATGACGACGAAGATGGAATATCATAATCCGGTTTTGCTTCATCCAACTGTAGATGGTTTAGATATTAAACCTGATGGTGTGTATGTTGATGTTACGTTTGGAGGCGGTGGTCATTCAAAGGAGATTTTAAAAAGATTAGGGCCAAACGGAAGACTGTTTGCATTTGATCAAGACGAAGATGCGCTTGCCAATGCATTGCCGGACGAAAGGTTTACTTTGATAAATGAGAATTTTAGGTTCATAAAAAGATTTTTGCGTTTTCACGGAGTTAAAGCAGTTGATGGAATTTTAGCAGATTTAGGAGTTTCATCACATCAGTTTGATGTTCCTGAAAGAGGTTTTTCAACCCGATTTGATGCCGAATTAGATATGCGGATGAGTCAGAAAAATGATTTGAGTGCTTATCGAGTGGTTAACGAATATGAAGAACAGGATTTACGTCGTGTTTTTTTTGATTATGGAGAGTTGAAAAACGCGCCAGTTTTAGCAAGAACAATTGTGGAGGCGAGAAAAGATTATCCGATCAAAACGACAGACGAATTGAAAGACGTTTTGAAAAAGTTTTTACCAGAGAAAGTTCGAAATAAAGTATTGGCTCAGATTTATCAAGCAATCAGAATTGAGGTAAATCAAGAAATGGATGTTTTAAAAGAATTTATTGAGCAATCATTAGAGATTTTAAAACCAGGCGGAAGATTTTCAGTAATCTCATATCATTCGTTAGAAGATAGATTGGTAAAAAGATTTATAAAAAACGGAATGTTTGAAGGAGAGCCAGAAAGAGATTTTTACGGAAACTTTTCAGTTCCATTTAAAACTATCGGCAAATTGATTGTTCCAGACAACGAGGAAATCAAAATAAACAATAGAGCAAGAAGTGCCAAATTAAGAGTTGCAGAAAAGCTATAATATATATTAAGGTAGGAAATAATGAAAAGTGGTGTATTTAGCATATTAAAAGCAAGATTCCTGATTCATGAAGATGCAGTAAAAAACTGGCGATTTATCGTCTTTATAATTCTGCTGGCCATTTTGATGATTGCCAATACACAGCGATACGAACAAAAGGTTTTTGAAATTGCAAAATTAAATAATGAAGTAAAAGAGCTAAGATCTGAATTTGTAGATCGACGTTCAGAATTGATGAAATTAAAAATGGAGTCAACGATTTCGGATAAAATGTTAGAAAAGCAAATTTTTCCGTCGACGGTTCCTCCAGTGAAAATAGAAGTTAAAAAAGAAGAAGAAAAAAGTTTCTTTAAAAGAATATGGCAGTAGACGATAAACATATATCCTACAGAATTTATCTCGTAGCAGTTTTCATCTTTTTGATGGCAATTGCTATTGTCGTTAAATTAACCAATATTCAGTGGGTTGATGGAGATTATTACAGAAAACTGGCAAAACAGCGTACAGTGAGAAACTTTGTGATTCCAGCCAACAAAGGAAATATTTATTCTGCTGACGGAAGTTTATTAGCGACATCAATTCCTAATTACGAAATTCGTTTTGATGCAAAAGCGCCAAAAACAGAAACGTTTGAGAAATATGTAAAGCCATTATCAGATTCTTTGGCAACAGTTTTGGATAAACCAAGCAGTTATTTTCAAAAAGAATTAAGAAAAGCGCGTGAAAATAAAAACCGTTATTATTTGATCGCTCGAAAATTGAGTTATACAGAATATGTAAAAATAAAAAGTTTTCCATTATTCAGTTTAGGAGCTTTTAAGGGTGGAATTATAGTTGAACAAGAAACGGTTAGAAAACATCCTATCGGAAAAATTGCCGAAAGAACGATTGGTTATGATAAAATTGATCCAGCAACTGGAATAGAAGTTGGAAAAGGAATTGAGTGGGCTTTTAAAAATTACCTAAACGGAAAAGACGGTAAAATTTTAAAGCAAAAAATAGCAAAAGGGCAGTGGAAACCAATTCGCGATGTAAACGAAGTAGATCCAATTGACGGCTATGATGTTATTTCAACAATAGATGTTTTTATTCAAGACATTGCGCATCATGCTTTGTTAAAGCAATTACAAGATTATGAAGCAGATCACGGTTGTGTGGTTGTAATGGAAACTCAAACTGGACATGTAAAAGCAATTTCGAATTTAGGAAGAGCAGAAGACGGATCTTATTACGAAACAACAAATTACGCAATTGCGGAATCTCACGAGCCTGGATCGACTTTTAAATTGGTTGATTTAATGGCAATTTTAGAAGATAAAGTTGCAGATACAAGTACGGTTTATGACAGTCACAATGGTATTGTAAAATATTACGGAAGATCAGTACGTGATTCGCATAACGGCGGTTATGGAAAAGTTTCTTTAGCCCGAGGATTTGAACTTTCGTCAAATACAGTTATGGTTCAGGCGGTTTATGAAGGGTATAAAAGCAATCCATCAAAATTTGTCAATCATATTAATAGTTATGGTTTGAATAAAACTTTAGGGTTGCATTTTAAAGGAGAGGGAAGACCATATATTCCACAGCCAGGAGATAAGCATTGGTCAGGAGTTTCACTTCCGTGGATGGCATTTGGATATGGGGTTTCTGTGACGCCAATGCAGACTTTAGCGTTTTATAATTCGGTTGCAAACGATGGTGTAATGGTAAAACCGCAGTTTGTATCAGAAATTAAAGAATGGAACAAAACCATTAAGAAGTTTGATGTTGAAGTGATAAATCCAAAAGTTTGTTCACCAGAAACATTAAAGAAAGTAAAAGCGGTTCTGCTTAATGTGGTTAAAAAAGGAACGGGATCTAAATTGTATTCGAAAGATTTTTCGATGGCAGGAAAAACAGGAACGGCTCAAATGAATTATGGGGGGAAAGAAGGAAAATCAGCATTGTATTATGCTTCTTCTTTCGTCGGATATTTTCCAGCAGATCATCCAAAATATTCTTGTATTGTAGTGGTTCATAAACCAAATACAGCTAAGAATAATTATTATGGAGCAGACGTTGCAGGTCCGGTTTTCAAAAGAATTGCCCAAAAGATTTTTACAGATGCGCCTTCGACAAATAAAATTAAAAAATTAGATACTAGAGTTCCAAAACAAGACGCTAGTTATGATAAATATACGGTTGAGGCTAATAAAAAAATCAACCAGATTCCGAATTTAAAAGGAATGCCAGGAATGGATGCAATTGCTTTACTGGAGAATTTAGGTTTGAAAGTAAAAGTAAATGGAATGGGGAAAGTGAAGAATCAATCAATTCAAGCTGGAGCCAGTATAAACAAAAACACAACAATTGTATTAGAATTATCGTGAAAGTATTAAAAGACATATTATATAAAGTAGCTATTGAGTCAGTAAAGGGTTCAACAGATATTGCTATTTCTAAAATTGAATTCGATTCTCGTAAAGTAGAATCAAATGATGTTTTTGTGGCAATTAGAGGATCACTTTCTGATGGTCATGATTATATTGAAAAAGCCATTCAGCTTGGAGCAAAAGCTATTATTTGTGATACACTTCCAGAAAATACGATTGCTGAAGTAACTTATATTCAAGTTAAAGACACCAATACTGCTTTGGCTTTTATGGCGGCTAATTATTTTGAAGATCCTTCTGTAAAATTAAAATTAGTTGGTGTAACAGGTACAAACGGTAAAACAACAATTGCATCATTATTATTTCAGTTGTTTCAAAAAGCAGGTTTTAAAGTTGGTTTATTATCAACTGTAAAAATTGTTGTTGATCAAACGGAATATCCTGCAACGCATACAACGCCAGATTCTTTAACAATTAATCATTATTTAAATGAAATGGTTGAAGCGGGAGTTACGCATTGTTTTATGGAAGTAAGTTCGCATGGAATTCACCAAAAACGTACAGAATCTTTGCATTTTGTAGGGGGAATTTTTACGAATCTTTCTCACGATCATTTAGATTATCATCCAACATTTGCTGAATATAGAGATGTTAAAAAGTCATTTTTTGATTCATTGCCAAAATCAGCTTTTGTGTTATCAAATATCGATGATAAAAATGGTTCAGTAATGTTGCAGAATACAGTGGCTAAAAAACTAACCTACGCTTTAAAATCTTATGCAGATTACAGAGCACAGATTTTAGAAAGCCAATTATCTGGTTTATTATTGAAAGTTAATGATAATGAAGTTTGGGTAAAACTGATTGGTACTTTCAACGCATACAATGTTTTAGCTATTTACGGAACGGCTGTAGAGCTCGGAATTGATAGTCTTGAAGCGTTGCGTTTATTGTCTGATTTAGAAAGTGTTTCAGGTCGTTTTCAGTATATCGTATCAGATGGCGGAATTACGGCTGTCGTAGATTACGCCCATACGCCAGATGCGCTAGAAAATGTTTTGAAAACTATCAATGACATTCGAACAAAAAATGAACAGTTGATTACTGTTGTTGGATGTGGAGGAAACAGGGATAAAACAAAACGTCCGATTATGGCAAAAATCGCTTCAGATTTAAGCGATAAAGCAGTTTTGACTTCTGATAATCCAAGAAATGAAGATCCTGAAGTTATTTTGGATGAAATGGAACAAGGAGTTGAGCCTCAGAATTACAAAAAAATGCTGCGAATTACAGATAGAAAGCAAGCTATAAAAACCGCTTGTCAATTGGCTCAGCCCAAAGATATTATTTTAATTGCAGGAAAAGGACACGAAACATATCAAGAAATAAATGGTATTCGCCATCATTTTGATGATATGGAAACGATAAAAGAGATTTTAGAACAACTAAATAAATAATAAAAAGATTTTTAAGTTCAAATGCCACCACATAATTGGAATTTGAAATTTCAAAATTGGAATTTAAAAAAATAAGGAAATATGCTGTACTATTTATTCGAATATTTTGATAAAACATTGGATCTTCCTGGAACGGGAGTTTTCCAGTACATCACATTTAGATCAGCTTTGGCATTTATGCTTTCATTGCTTTTGTCGACTATTTATGGTAAAAGAATTATTAACTTTTTACGTCGTCAGCAAGTAGGAGAAACAGTTAGAGAACTTGGTCTAGCAGGTCAAAATGAAAAAGCTGGTACGCCAACAATGGGTGGACTGATTATCATTTTTGCAACCTTGCTGCCTGTTTTGTTGTTTGCTCGATTGCATAATATTTACATCGTTTTATTGATTGTAACTACGCTATGGATGGGAACAATTGGTTTTGTGGACGATTATATCAAAATATTCAAAAAAGATAAACAAGGATTAAAAGGAATTTTTAAAGTAATTGGTCAAGTTGGGCTAGGGATTATCGTAGGAGCAGTTCTTTATTTTAATCCTGCGGTTACGGTAAGAACAGATACAGGTCGTACAGATGTTTTTAGAACAGCAACAAATACTACTGTTGTACTTCCAGCTCCAGTTGAGGAGAAATCTACAGCAACTACAATTCCTTTCGTAAAAAACAACGAATTTGATTATGCTGAAGTATTATCTTTTATGGGAGATGGATATGAAAAATGGGCTTGGTTGATTTTTATTCCAGTTGTTATTTTCATCATCACTGCGGTTTCAAACGGAGCAAATCTAACAGACGGAATCGACGGACTCGCCGCAGGAACCTCGGCAATCTCTGTCCTCGCACTCGGAATATTTACGTTTGTTTCTGGTAATATCATTTTCTCGAATTATCTGAATATTATGTATATCCCGAATTCGGGAGAAATGACGGTCTTCATATCGGCATTCGTAGGGGCGCTAATAGGTTTCCTTTGGTATAACTCTTATCCAGCATCGGTTTTTATGGGAGATACAGGAAGTTTGACAATTGGAGGAATCATTGCAGTTTTAGCAATTGCAGTTCGAAAAGAAATATTGATTGTTTTATTCTGTGGAATTTTCTTGGCAGAAAGTGCTTCGGTAATTATTCAAGTAAGTTATTTTAAATATACGAAGAAACGTTTTGGCGAAGGACGAAGAATTTTCCTGATGTCACCTCTTCATCATCATTATCAGAAAAAAGGATATCACGAAAGTAAAATCGTAACACGTTTCTGGATTGTTGCTGTAATGTTAGCCATTTTATCAATCATTACTTTAAAACTAAGATAGATGAGGCTAGTAGTTTTAGGAGGAGGAGAAAGCGGAGTAGGAACCGCAATCCTCGGGAAGAAACAAGGATACGAGGTTTTTGTATCTGATTTTGGAAAGATAAAAGAGAGTTACAAAGAAGTTCTTATCATTAATAAAATTCCTTGGGAAGAAGAACAGCATACAGAAGATTTAATTCTAAATGCTGATGTGGTTATGAAAAGCCCAGGAATTCCAGATAAATCTCCGATAGTAAAAAAGCTTATTGCCGCGGGAGTTAAAGTGATTTCTGAAATTGAATTTGCAATTCCTTACACAGAAGCAATGACAATTGGAATAACAGGAAGTAACGGAAAAACAACCACGACAATGCTAACACATCATTTGCTGAAATACGCAGGATTGAATGTTGGACTTGGAGGAAATATCGGAAAGAGTTTCGCCTGGCAGGTTGCAGAAAATAAATATGATGTTTACGTTCTTGAATTAAGCAGTTTTCAGTTAGACGGAATTATAGATTACAGACCGGATATTGCCATAATAACAAATATTAGTCCGGATCATTTAGATCGATACGAATATAAATATGAAAATTATATCAATTCGAAATTTCGAATAACGATGAACCAAACCGAAAGCGATTATCTTATTTATGATGCAGATGATGAAGCGAGTACAGAATGGTTAAAAAAGAACAAAACAAAAGCAAAATTAATTCCTTTTTCATTGACAAAATCATTCGATGAAGGGGCTTCTATAAATAACAACAAAATGGAAATTAAGATCAACCAAGAAGAGTTTACAATGGACACAGAACACATTGCGTTAGAAGGAAAACATAACATGAAAAACGCAATGGCAGCAAGCTCTGTAGCGAAATTGATGCAAATTAGAAATGCAACAATTCGCGAAAGTTTATCTAATTTTCAAGGTGTTGAGCACCGTTTAGAAAAAGTATTAAAAATTCAAAACGTTCAATATATCAACGATTCAAAAGCAACTAACGTAAATGCTACTTTCTTTGCTTTGGACAGTATGAATGTTCCAACAGTTTGGATTGTGGGAGGTGTGGACAAAGGAAACGATTACAACGAATTAATGTCGTTAGTACGCGAAAAAGTAAAAGCAATTATTTGTTTAGGAGTTGACAATCGCAAAATTATCGATGCTTTTGGAAATGTTGTTGATATTATGGTTGAAGTTAATAATATGAATGACGCTGTAAAAACAGCTCAAAGATTAACAGAAAAAGGTGATGCGGTTTTATTGTCTCCAGCTTGCGCAAGTTTCGATTTATTCGAAAACTACGAAGATCGTGGAAAACAATTTAAGCAAGCGGTGCATAACTTGTAGAGAAATAAGTTTCAAGTTTTACGTTAAGCGGAACTTGAAACCTGAAACAAAATAAAACCTGAAACAAAAAAATATGAAAGAACTAGTTAACAAACTAAAAGGAGATAGAGTAATATGGTCATTCGTGGCTTTATTGGCATTATTTTCGTTTATGCCTGTTTTTAGTGCGAGTAGTAATTTAGCATACATTGGTCACGGAACAGGAAATACTTTAGGGTATTTGCTAAAACACTTGGCTCATATTTGCATCGGTTTCTTGATTATTTATTGGGTTCACAAAGTGCCTTATCATTATTTTAGAGCTATTTCTAAAATTGCGTTGCCGATTGTTTGGTTCTTATTGCTTTACACATTGTTGAAAGGAACTGTTATCGCAGGCGCAAATGCGAGTCGTTGGATTCAAGTTCCTTTTATCGGAATCACGTTTCAGACATCAACATTAGCGTCAATCGTTCTTTTTATTTATGTAGCACGATATTTATCAAAAACTAAAGAAGAAAATGAACCTTTTCAGACTTCATTAATTCAGCTTTGGATTCCGGTATTTATCACATTGATACTGATTTTACCAGCGAACTTTTCGACCACAGCGTTGATTTTTGCAATGGTTTTAATGCTAACGTTCATTGGAAAATATCCTTTAAAATATATCGGATTTATTATTGGTTCAGGAATCGCAATTTTAGCGTTTTTCCTTTTGGTAGCCAAAGCTTTTCCAGATTCGAGATTCTTTAGCAGGGTTTCAACTTGGGAAAGTCGTATTACAAACTTTACAACCGATAAGCCTGATGAAGATGATTATCAGATAGAAAAAGCAAAAATTGCAATTGCTTCAGGAAAATTAGGAGGATTAGGACCAGGAAAAAGCGTTCAGAAAAACTTTTTACCACAATCTTCTTCCGATTTTATTTACGCCATTATTGTTGAAGAATACGGTTTGGTTGGCGGGGTTGCAATCGTAATTCTGTACTTATTGCTTTTATTCCGATTTGTAGTGGCTTCACATAAAGCGCCAACATTATTTGGAAAATTAGTTGTCGTTGGAGTTGGATTCCCTATGATATTTCAAGCAATGATTAATATGGCTGTTGCGGTCGAATTATTGCCAGTAACAGGACAAACATTGCCTTTGATAAGTAGTGGAGGAAGTTCAATCTGGATGACATGTTTGGGACTCGGAATTATAATCAGCGTGACGAAAAAAGAAGAAGAAATCGCAGAAGAGAAGCTAGAAAAAGAAAAGAGAAAAGAAGCTTTACAGCGATTGATCGATAAAGAATTGGCAGAAGACGATGTGATTCCTCAAGAAATATATGATGCAGAACCAGCTTATTCTATAGAAGATAATTCTAGAAATCCGATGAATGCGGTTTTAAATAAATAGAGTTAAAATATAAAAGTTTTTTAAAAAGTTGTAATTTTTAGAAAGATGACAAAGTATAAATTCATACTTAGCGGAGGAGGAACAGGAGGACATATCTATCCTGCAATTGCTATTGCAAATGAATTGAAATTACAATTTCCTGATGCAGAATTTCTTTTTGTAGGCGCCAAAGATAAAATGGAAATGCAAAAAGTGCCTCAGGCAGGTTATGAAATAAAAGGTCTTTGGATTGCTGGTTTGCAAAGAAAATTGACTTTACAAAACTTGATGTTTCCATTAAAATTGGCAAGCAGTTTATTAGAGTCAAAAAGAATAATTAAAAAATTTAAACCAAATGTGGTAATCGGTACAGGTGGTTTTGCCAGCGGACCTTTATTGCAAGCGGCAGGTTCGGCGGGAATTCCGACAGTAGTTCAAGAGCAAAATTCGTTTCCTGGAATAACCAATAAATTGTTGAGCAAAAAAGCCAATGCAATTTGTGTGGCGTATCAAAATTTAGAACGTTTTTTTCCAAAAGAGAAAATTGTTTTAACTGGAAATCCAGTTCGCCAGGATTTAATTGATATTGAAAGTAAACGTGAAGAAGCAATTGCTTTTTACAATTTAGATCCGAATAAAAAAACATTATTGGTTTTAGGCGGAAGTTTAGGCGCAAGAAGAATCAATCAGTTAATTGAAAAAGAATTGCAAAATTTTCTTTCGCAAGACGTTCAGGTAATCTGGCAATGCGGAAAATTATATTTTGAAGAGTATAAAAAATACAATCAGCCAAATGTAAAAGTGGTTGACTTTATTGAAAGAATGGATTTTGTTTACGCAGCATCAGATGTCATAATTTCACGTGCAGGTGCTTCATCAGTGTCAGAATTGTGCATTGTTGGAAAACCAGTGATTTTTATTCCGTCACCAAATGTTGCTGAGGATCACCAAACTAAAAATGCGCAAGCAATTGTTGATGCTAAAGGAGCTATTTTGTTGAAAGAATCTGAGCTTGACAGTCAGTTTAGCATTGTTTTTGAAGCGCTGCTGAAAGATTCAGGAAAACAGAAACAATTAAGTGATAATATTAAAAAACTGGCAAAACCAAGAGCTACACAAGATATTGTAGCAGAGATTGTGAAGTTGATTAAATAATATGAAGTATGTTTTAATTATTTTTTTTCTGTTCGTTATTTTAATAGGTGTAGCTTATTACTACGATTATAAAAAGAATAAAAAGTATTTCAAAAAATCGATAAAAGATATTTTATTGCTAATGCTGATTATAGTTGGAGTCTATGTTATTTCAGAGTTAGGAGATAAAGTGTTAGAATATTTTTATAAATAAAGAAAATGAATTTAAATCAAATACAAAACGTTTATTTTATTGGTATCGGAGGAATCGGAATGAGTGCTCTGGCTCGTTATTTCAAGTTTATTGGAAAACAAGTTTCAGGCTACGATAAAACGCCCTCTATGCTGACTAGTGAATTGATTGAAAGTGGTATTGATATTCATTTTGAAGATGATATAAACTTAATTCCAAAAGATTATTATGTAGAGAATACGTTGGTTATTTACACACCAGCAGTTCCAAAAACACATTCAGAATGGAATTATTTTATCGAAAGACATTACGAGGTTAAAAAGCGTGCAGAAGTTCTTGGAATTATAAGTAAAGACACTTTTTGTTTTGCAGTGGCAGGAACGCATGGAAAAACAACGACGTCTAGTATTTTGGGACATATTTTGTTTCAAAGTGGTGCTGATGTAACAGCTTTCATTGGAGGAATTGTAGAAAACTATAATTCAAATTTAATCGGAAGCGGGAAAACAGTAACGGTTGTTGAAGCGGACGAGTTTGACAGATCGTTTTTGCATTTGCGTCCAGATATCGCTTGTGTGACTTCTATGGATGCGGATCATTTGGATATCTATGGAACAAGTGATGCAATTGAGGCGTCATTTAGAGAATTTGCTTCAAAAGTTGAGGATAAAAATAATCTCTTCATTACAAAAGAATTGCCTTTAGAAGGTGTTCAATGTGCTGTAAATGAAGATGCTGTTTATAAGGCTTTTAATGTTCGCATTGAGGATGGGGCTTATGTTTTTGATGTGCAGACGCCATCAGAAATTATGAAGGATTTGCGTTTCGGATTGCCTGGAAGACACAATTTAATGAATGGATTGATGGCTATTGCAATGGCTAAGACATTCGGCACCCCGACCGATTCTATTGCAAAAGCCATTGCTTCATTCAACGGAATTAGAAGACGTTTTTCATATCAAATTAAGACTGAAAATTTAGTATATATTGATGATTATGCGCACCATCCAACAGAAATAAATGCTGTTCATCAAGCAGTTAGAGAGTTGTATCAAGGACGTAAAGTTTTGGCAATTTTCCAACCACATTTATTCAGCAGAACAAGAGATTTCGTTGACGGATTTGCAGAAAGCTTATCGCAGTTTGATGAAGTGTTTTTGATGGATATTTACCCTGCAAGAGAGCTTCCGATGGAAGGAGTGACTTCTGAGTGGCTTTTGGGTAAAATGACAAATTCGAACAAAAAAATTGTTGCAAAAGAAGATTTATTGGGTGAAATTAAAGCCAGTGATGCACCTATTATTGTAACAATTGGAGCTGGTGATCTGGGAGAAATGGTTCCGTCAATTAAAAAGATTTTAAATGAAAATATTTAATTGGACAAACATAAGATTAGTACTTATTTTCGGACTGGTTTTGTTTCTATATTCCTTCGCTCAGCATCGAAATGGAGATAGAAAATTGAAGAAATCAATGGTTGTTTTTGTAGGAGAAAATACGCTTTTTGTGAAACCAGAAACGGTTAATAAATTGTTGATAGAAAATAAAAGAGACGCTTCCAGTATTAGAAAAGATGAACTAGATTTGAATAAGATAGAGAAAACCCTCGATACACAAGAGATGATTGAGAAGTCAAATGTTTTTGTAAGTATCGATGGAGTTCTAAAAGCAGTAGTAAAACAGAAGACGCCCATAGCAAGAGTTTATGACGGCGGTTCTTCTTTTTATATTGATTACGAGGGTAATAAAATGCCCTTGTCGGACAATTTCACTGCGAGAGTTCCTCTTGTTTCAGGGGCAATTAATGAAAAAAATAACGAAGATTTAGCAGCTTTATTTCGCACAATTTATGACGATGCGTTTTTGAAAAAAAACATCATTGCTGTAGAGATTATGCCGAATGGAAGCTTAAAAATGTTTAACCGTAACTATGATTACTTCATAGATTTTGGTAGAACAATGAATGTTGATAAGAAATTTAGAAACTATAAAGCGTTTTTTCAGAAAGCAGTTTTAGATAGTTCGTTATACAAATACAAAAAAATTGACCTTAGGTTTACGGAACAAGTAGTTTGCACTAAATAATAGAAAATGGAAAAAGATAATATTGCAGTAGGTCTAGATATTGGAACAACCAAAATCGTTGCCATGATCGGCAAGAAAAATGAGTATGGTAAGTTGGAGATTTTGGGCATTGGTAAATCCAAAAGTTTGGGTGTTGCCAGAGGAGTAGTAAACAACATTACGCAGACGATTCAATCGATACAACAAGCGATAATCGAAGCAGAAAATAATTCAGGTTACAAAATAAAAGATGTTGTTGTGGGTATTGCCGGACAGCACATCAGAAGTATTCAACATACAGATTACATCAGCAGAAATAATCCTGAAGAAGTAATTGGCGAAAATGACATTCAACTTCTAATCGATCAAGTAAACAAACTTGCGATGTTACCAGGAGAAGAAATTATTCACGTTTTACCGCAAGAATTTAAAATCGATGGGCAATCTGAAATTAAAGAGCCAATCGGAATGTACGGCGGAAGATTAGAATCTAGTTTTCACGTTGTAGTTGGTCAGGCTTCTTCGATCAGAAATGTTGGAAGATGTATTCAGAGTTCAGGAATTGAATTGTCTGGTTTGACATTGGAACCCTTAGCTTCGGCTGATGCAGTTTTAAGTCAGGAAGAAAAAGAAGCTGGTGTTGCACTTATCGATATTGGTGGTGGAACAACAGATTTAGCTATTTTCAAAGATGGCATTATCCGTCACACAGCTGTAATTCCTTTCGGTGGAAATGTAATTACAGACGATATTAAAGAAGGATGTTCGATTATTGAAAAACAAGCTGAACTTCTAAAAATAAAATTTGGATCAGCTTGGCCGGGAGAAAATAAAGACAACGAGATTGTTTCTATTCCAGGTTTAAGAGGAAGAGAACCAAAAGAGATTTCATTAAAAAATCTATCAAAAATTATCCATGCTCGTGTTGTGGAAATTGTAGAGCAGGTTTTTGCAGAAATAAAAGCATATGGTCACGAAGATCCTCGCAAAAAACTAATCGCTGGAATTGTATTAACTGGTGGAGGTGCACAATTAAAGCACATCAAACAATTAGTTGAATACATTACTGGTATGGACACTAGAATCGGATATCCAAACGAGCATTTAGCTGGAAATTCTGGTGAAGAAATCTCTAGTCCTTTATTCGCAACAGCAGTAGGATTAGTGATGAACAGTATCGAAAACAGTTCACAAAGTGCTGTCAGAATGGAATTGGTTAATGAGCAACCAAAAATGGTTTACAGAAACGCTCCTCCAACTCCAGTACAGCGATACGAAGTTGAAGAAAATTACGTTGAAAAAGTAGAAACAATCGAAGAAGAAAGAGAAGTTGTAAGTCAAAAAGCTTCTAAAGATGAATCTACAGAAACAAAAATAAGACGATCATTTTTTGATCGTTATGTCGACAAAATCAAAGAATTTTTAGACAACGCAGAATAATTAGAATAAAACAAGAAGAAGGAAATTACTTTTTGCCCCAAGTCAAGAAGTAAAAAATGTACTTAATAAGAATTTCAAAAACCAAAAAGATGATGAGCAACTCAGAATTTGGAAGTATTTCATTTGATTTACCAAAAAATCAATCAAATGTAATCAAAGTTATAGGTGTTGGTGGAGGCGGTAGTAACGCAATTAACCACATGTTTAAACAAGGTATTAAAGGCGTAGATTTTATCGTTTGTAATACCGATTCACAAGCGCTTCAAAATAGTTCAGTTCCAAATAAAATCCAATTAGGAGTTAATTTGACTGAAGGATTAGGAGCGGGAGCAAACCCAGATGTTGGACAACAGTCTGCTATCGAAAGTATTTCTGATATTGAAAAAATGTTGGATAGAAATACTAAGATGGTATTTATTACTGCAGGTATGGGTGGAGGAACTGGAACTGGTGCAGCTCCGGTAATTGCTCAATTAGCTAAGGAAAGAGAAATATTAACAGTTGGTATCGTGACGATTCCATTTCAATTTGAAGGGAAAGTACGTCAGGAGCAAGCTATTATTGGAATCGAAAAATTGCGTAAGCAAGTAGATTCATTAATCGTAATCAACAATAATAAATTAAGAGAAGTATATGGAAATCTTGGTTTTAAAGCTGGATTTTCTAAAGCGGATGAAGTTTTAGCAACTGCCTCTAGAGGTATTGCTGAAGTAATTACGCATCACTATACTCAAAATATCGATTTACGTGACGCAAAAACTGTTTTGTCAAACAGCGGAACTGCGATCATGGGATCTTCTGTGGCAACAGGTGAAAGTAGAGCAAAAGAAGCCATTGTTTCTGCTTTAGATTCTCCGTTGTTAAACGATAATAAAATTACAGGTGCCAAAAACGTATTGTTGCTTATCGTTTCTGGAACTAACGAGATTACTCTTGATGAAATCGGAGAAATCAACGATCATATTCAAGCCGAAGCGGGTTACAATGCGAATATCATTATGGGAGTTGGTGAAGACGAAACTCTTGGTGAAGCAATTGCGGTAACTATCATCGCTACAGGATTTGATGTAGAACAACAAAATGAAATTGTAAATACAGAGCCTAAAAAAATCATTCATACGTTAGAAGATGAGCAAAGAAGTGTTCATAATTTAACAAACAAACCACTTTCTTCTTTCGACTTAACAGTAGATACGCCTACTGCAAAAGTTGAAGACAAAGTAGTTTTTGATTTAACGGATGAAGAAGATGAAACATTTGCTCCAACTCCGGTTCAAGCTGTTGCTCCAGCAATCAATCAGGAAGAATTGGTGGTAATGTCTGAGTTTATCAAAAATTTAGATGTAACTTTCGAAATTGTTTCGCCAATTACAGATATTGATTTTACAATTTCTGCTCCAGAAGTGCCAGCAGCAAGAGAAATTCAGCAACCAGTACAGCAACAAAGAGTATTTGAAAAAGAAGAACAAACTACTTTTTCTTTTGATCTTCCTTTGTTTAAACAAGAGCCTGTAAAAAGAGAGCCAGTTGTAGAAGATAACAGAGTTTTATTCGAATTGACAAATGAAACTCGCGAAATAAAAGTTAATGATCCTGTGCAGTTTGTACCTGTAACAGAGGTTTCAGATAACGGAATTGTTAAATACTCTCTTGAAGAATACATGGAGGTAGAAAATGATTTATTGGCTTCTAAACCAGTTGAGAAAGTGGTTGAAGATGTTGTTCCAGAAGAATTAAACATCACTTTGAAACCAAGAGTTGATTTTGCTAGCCAGCCAGATTTTTCTACAACTTCTGAAGTTTCTCCTTTAGAATTAACTATTGAAGAAACATTACGTTTAAGAGCTGAGGAAAGAAGAAAGAAACTAAAAGAGTTTAACTATAAATTCCATAATAATGTTTCTAGAATTGATGAGTTGGAAAAAGAACCAGCTTACAAAAGATTAGGAATTGACTTGTCTAATTCTCAGTCTAATAATGCAAATTCTAGAATCTCTGTTGGAACAGACAGTAACAACGATTTACAGATACGTTCAAACAATTCGTTTTTGCACGATAACGTAGATTAGTTTTTAAAATCATAATATTAGGATGGCCCGAAAATTGGATTTAATTTTCGGGTTATTTTTTTTATCTTCGCACAGAATTTTAAAATTTGACTTTTAAGATAGTATTTTAAAAACAATATTGTCAGGCTGAGCGAAGTCGAAGGACTTTTTGTCGGAAAGGGCTTCGACTTCGCTCAGCCTGACAATATAGAAATATTAGTCTTAATTAAAACACCTAGTTCATACATCAATTAATAAGCGTTGCTTATTCAAATAAAAAATAAACATGAGTTTACAAGTACAAATCATGGACGAGATTAAAAACGCCATGAAAGCAAAAGATACTGTTGCTTTAGAAGCTTTAAGAGCAGTAAAATCTGAATTGTTATTAGCTTCAACAGCTTCAGGTTCTAAAGAAGAATTATCAGAAGACGAAGAAATTAAATTACTTCAAAGATTGGTTAAAACTCGTAAAGAAAGCGCAAGAATCTTTACAGAACAAAACCGTCCTGATCTGGCTGAACCAGAATTGGCTCAAGTTGCCGTAATTGAGAAGTTTTTACCAGCTCAATTAAGCGAAGAAGAAGTAGAAGCTGTAGTAGCAAAAATTATTGCTGAAACAGGAGCTTCTGGAATTGCTTCAATGGGAAAAGTTATGGGATTAGCATCTGCTCAATTAGGCGGAACTGCTGAAGGAAAAACCATTTCTACAATTGTAAAGAAATTACTTTCGTAAATAATAATTTTAGATTTTAGAATGTAGATTTTAGATTCCAATAAATAATCTAAAATCTACATTCTAAAATCTAAAATCATCAATAAACTGACCGCGTAGTTCAACTGGATAGAATATCAGATTTCGGCTCTGAGGGCTGGGGGTTCGAACCCCTCCGCGGTCACTATAAAAAAATGAAAGCCTGAGAATTTAGAATCTCAGGCTTTTTTATGTTTTGTAAATTTTAAATGTAGTTAGTAAAGCGGATATTATTAGAGACCATTATTTTAAGTCGTTTCTAAATCCCATCGGAATTAAATCTTTTTCTATTCGATTTAAATCTTTTGCTTTGAATTCTTTGAATATTGATAAAGCATTTTCAACACTTTCAATTCCAAGTTCAGCATTTGCTTTTCCCCAGCTATATAATGCTATTTCTAGATTTGTCATAATGAGGCCTGGTTTTACTTGTGATCCATTATATTCTTTTCCTTTAATTTTTGTAAAAAAGTCCAATTTTCCACCTTCTTTTGTTTCATTAAGAATGAAAGTTTTGATTTCTGCCTGTGATTTTTTTTCTTGATTTGAGTTTTGCGAAAAGCTGTAAGTACTAATAAGAAGTAAAAGGAGTAAAATGTTTTTTTTCATAAGTTGTTTTTATTTTCTTTTATATATTAATACTTTATACCACATTTCTTTAGATATAGGATTTTCCATATCCCATTCTCTATATAAATATTCATTATCTGTCCAGACTCCTTTTGTTTCAGGATTTTCTCTTGCGTTTTCAAGTATGATTTTATTATTCTCTTTATTTTGAGTAGAAACAATTAGAGCTATTTATAATATTGATTGTCACTTTTAGTTCCAGTTGGTTTTATGTAAAGACAACCTTTACTTTGTGCAAAAATAGATTCAGATATCGAATCAATTTCAATTCTTAAACCAACCGATTCGGCATATTTCACAAATTCTACTTTATCTAATTTTAATAGCTTTTCGTATTTTTTTTGTCAAATGATTGAGAGTGTAAATTTTGAGCAAAGACAATTATTATAAATGTGAGTAATATTTTCATTTGTTGTTGCTTTTTTTATGAAAATTACACAAAAAGTATTTACTGTTTTATCACAATATTGCGAAACCAAACATCATTTCCGTGATCTTGCAAAGCTATTTTTCCTTTTTTGAATGTTCCAAAATCTTGCCAAGTGGCGAATTTACTTTCAGCGATCAGTTTTTTAAAATTATCATCCCAAAGTGTCGTTTCAACTACTGTCACGCCATTTAGAATTAGTGTTAATTTTCCATTTTTACTGATGATTTCGGCAGTATTCCATTCTCCAACAGGCTTTACAGGTTCAGAATTGCTTTTAATCAAATCGTATAAATCGCCAGCACGGTGTTTTGTGATTTTTCCATCGGCATGACCGTCATTGTCTAAAACTTGCATTTCTAGACCTGTGCTGTATGTGTTTTTATATTTCTGAAGATTTTCATTAACATAAAAAATAATTCCGCTGTTGCCATTTTGGGAGATTTTCCAATCTAGTTTTAAATGAAAATTTTCAAATTCGGCATCCGTTACTAAATCTCCGCCTTTTCCATTTTTAATAGCTTTAGGATCAAAATGCAAAACACCGTCTTTTTCTACTTTCCATCCAGAATCGGCAGATTTTTCGCCATATGTATGCCAGCCTTTTAATGTTTTTCCATCAAAAAGTGGTTTAAAACCTTTTTGCGATTGGATAGTATTCGAAAACAATAAAATCAAAAGTGCAGTTATAAACTTCGTCATTTTTTTTTAGAATTTTTGATGATCATATACACTGAAAACAGAAACACAACAAGATAGATAATGTCTAGTTCTGGTTTTTCAAATTTAAATGTTTTGAAATCGAATTGTTTGAACAGCGTTACGCCTAAAATAATAGCGATAACCCAAAAGATAAACAGCATTGGTTTTTTATTTTCCATGGTTTTAGTTTTAGAAATTATTGGTTTATTGGTTGTTGAATTATTACAATTTGTCTTGAGCCTCACGCAACATTTCGGCTATATTTTCGTTTTTAAAATTTGCCATAAAAGTATGAATTAATGGAACGGTCGGACTGTTTGGATATTTTTTCAGAAAACGGTTAAATTCCTCAATATTTTCTGGATAAATGTATTTTTCATCTGAAGCCCTTTCATAAGTTGGCGTATTATCTTCGCCTATTAAATAATCCAGCTGATACATTTTATAATCTTCTTTTACAGATTTCATCAGTTTTGAATTTGGATATTTATTCATGAAATTTTCCCAAGAAACCACTCGATCTCCTAAATCTTTAAAAGAAATAATAAGTCCAGCATCTGCAGAATAAGGCTGTTTGTTTTCTTCACTCTGCATGAACAAATATTCTTTGTAATCGGGTGTTACATAGTTTTTAAAAATCGAATAATAAAAATCGGGTTTGGTTGTAATTTCAACTATACCTTCTCCTAATTCATCAAATTGTAGTTGATGTTTTAAAAGTTTATCATTTAAAGATTTGATTTCCTTTTTATCTGCGTCTTTTTCGCTGTAAAAATTTTGCAGTAAACGATCTTCTTTTTCGTCTATTTTATGCAATAAATAACCATTTTCTTCATGATATTTTTCATATAAAGCGTTAGCTTCTTCAGCAGAAATAGATTTTAATTTTAAGACTATTTCGTCTTTCTTTTTAGTGAACAAATCCAAAAGTGATCCAGAATCTGAAATCACTTCAGATGCAGAATGATCAGCAGAAATGCTATCGGTTTTTATTTCCGACGAATTTGAAAAGGTTGTGTTTTCAGATTTTTTGCAGGCAGAAAATAAAATGATTATGGCTAATAAAGTAATAAGTTTTCTCATTTATTTAAATTAATAAGTATTGATAATGATTTTAGTTTTAAAAGGGATCAGTTTACATTAAAAAAGGACAAAAAAAGATAGAATTCTTCTTTGTCCTTTTGAGAATCTGTTTGAAAGAAAAGTATAAAGTTTATTTAGGTTTAAACTCTTTTACTCCTCTAAATTGCTTAAATTCTGAATATATTTCGATACCTAGAATTTTCCATTTTCTTGTGCCGGTAACAGAATATTGATAAATATCTTTTTTCTCCAATTTATCTAGAAATATATTTTGAGTCTTCCATTCTGTACCACTTACAAAACCGCTTCTGGTAACAATTGCCGAAATTGCATTTTCATCATCATGAACCACATTCAATTCAATTTTTGTTGCTAAATCATCTTCTAGCGTAATCTCTGAGAAAAACGTATTTTGATTTACTTTCTTTTTATGAAATTCAAATTTTTTATCTACTAAACTCTTGCTCGGCTTTGTGATAAAAGATAAAGCAAAGAAAGAAAAAAGAATAGCAACAAAAAGTCCAAGTTTTTGACGGATTTCGACAGCTTTATTAATGCAAAAAGTTATAAAAACCAGAAATGTAACAACATTTAGTATACCCCAGATTAACTGTATCATAAATTTAATTTTGATATATCAAAAATACATTTTTTTAGTTTAAAAATAAGAGAATACTTATTTTAATTGTTCCTCAATAATCTTTCCAATGTCGGTATTTGAATTATCATAAGCTAGAATATCGCCTTTTTTGTCAATTACTATACGTGTCGGGATAGCTTGAATTTTATAATTGCCAACTACTTCTTGTTTAAGATCAAAAACAACGTTGAAGTCAAATTTTTTCTCTGTAATATAAGAACTTACTTTTTTTAAAATCTCGTCTTCTTTGCCATTTTCCCAAGTGTTAACAAACAAGAAAGCAACATCTTTATCTTTGTATTTAGTCACTAAATGCTGCATTTTTGGAAAAGAAGCTTTACATGGTCCGCACCAAGTTGCCCAGAAATCAAGAACAACTATTTTTCCTTTATAATCTGAAAGTTTTGTGTCTTTTCCTTCTAGATTTTTCAAGGTAAAGTCAATGGCATTTTTGCTTCCAAATTTTTCAAGAAGATCTTTGTTTTTGTTTTCTTGTGCTAATAAATCTGTTTTTTGCTGAATGGCATCAAATTCAGCCATAGGCAATTTCTTTTCAATGTAAATTTCTTTAAGTTTAGAAAGAAATGCAGGTGAAGTATTGCCTTTACTGATTTCATCTTCAATATAAGCTTTTACTTCATCTTTACTTTTTACTTTATCCAACATTGCTAAATAGCGTTCTTTTCCGCCAGCGTCCAATCCGTCAAGAGCTTTAACTCCGCTTTGGTATTTAAAAGCTTCATCATATTTGCCTTGTTTATAAAGCAGAAGTGCATAAGTATCAGCAAACATATTGAATTTGCCATTATAATCAGGTGTGTAACATTCTTTTCTCTTTGCTTCAATAATGTCTATTGATCGTTTAGAAACTTTTGTGGCAAAATCAATATCTTTTACTGGCATTGTTAAATCACCGCCAGATTGACCCCAAGCAAAATTATTATATGAGTCTTCTGGAAGATTTAAATAAGGTTCGCAGGCTATAGCCTTTTCCAATTCTCCTTTATCTAAATATATAGGCACCAAAACGGAATAAAAATAGTTTAGAGACCTCTTAGAAGTATCGTTAGGATATTTTGTTTTAAAAGTATTAAGACTTTCTAAAATAGAAGCTTCTGTTTTATCAGGCTGATCAAAGAATTTTCGAATAAAATCCATTGCATCAATTCTATTTGCAGGATACTTTTCTGAAATTTCTGTTTTCAATTTTTTTGCTTGATCTTGCGTCTCATTATTAGAACTATAGATGTAATACGCAGAAGTCAAATATTCTTCAGTATTTCTTTTTACACATTTATCGGCAAAAGCCAGAAGATCTTTTTCTCCTTGTTCACTGTTGAGAGACTTTTTGGTGTATAAATATTCTAAAGAAACGATATCATCTCTTAATTTCGGATATTTTGCAAATATGGCATCATATTCAGCAATTAAATCTTCTCTTTTTGGATCTGATTTTAGTCTAAAAAAGTAACTTCCATTACTTCTAACATAAATTTCGTTTATCAGACTTTTTCCTAATTCAGTATCATTTTGTGTTTTTAAAAGTACAGAATAACCTTTTTCATTATTACTATCAACAATTTTTTGTGAATCGTTTATTGTTACTAGAATCACTCTAACAGAATCAGGAACTTTTGCGGTAAACTCATAACGTTTTCCACTTTTTTTCAGTGGACTTATGTCAGAAGAAAAATCACTAGGAGTAATATAGAGAAAATTTGCTTTAGCGTTGTCCTCTATTACAAGGCCTTGCGGAGGTTCGTAAACATACGTATTGGGTTTGCCAATGTTGAATTTTGAGTTTTTTAAATAGATTTTTCCGTTTTGAGAAAATAGATTGCTAACAACGGCAAAGAATAACAAAAGGTAGATTTTTTTCATCTTTCTGTGGTTTTTTGTTTGTTTATTTCTTAATTGTTTAACGAATTGTAAAAGTAAATATTATATCATTCGTTGTTTTTTTATTAAGAAAATATTAGCAAAAACCACAAAATTATTTTGAAATTTTATACCGTAAGTCTATCTTTTTAAGTAGTTTACTTTTTTATGCCAATTGCGGTTCTGTAAAATTCATAACCTTTTACAGATCTGTTAAGAAGATACTTATTACGATAATCATCAGCTCCTAAATCTTCTAAAAGTTCAATATCAAACTGATTTAAATAATTTGGAAGTTCTTCTGGAAGAAAACCAAATGTCCAGTGTTCTTCTAAATTTTCAAGATCTTCCAGAAGTTTTGTTCCGCCTAAAAAAGATTCTGGATTTAAGAGAATATTTTTATGTACGTAAGTAAAAATAATATGACTGTTTGCAACGAATTTTGAAATAAAAGAAAAAGTGCTTTTTACAGCATCTTCTGTTAGATAATTTGTTACGCCTTCCCAAATTACGGCAGTTTGTTTAGAAAAATCTAAATTGTTTTCTAATGCTAATTGTTCTAGATTTTGTTTGTTAAAATCAATCTGAAGAAAACGTATGTTTTGAGGAATTTGCCCAATCCTGTTTTTATAAACTTCAGCTTTGAAATTTGATGTATTCGGATGATCAATTTCTATTACAGGAATATTTTTTAGAAAATCAAGGCGAACGGCTCTCGTGTCAAAACCGGCACCCAAAATTATAACTTGTTTTATGCCGTTTGAAACCGCATTTTTAAGTAAATCATCAATATATTTTGTTCTGGCAATTCCAGAAGACAAAGCTCCTGGAATCTTTTTTTGTATAATATTATCAATGTATTTTGCAACAATTGGATATTTATATAATTGAGTTGCAAGTCTTAATTTTGAATCTATAAAATGAATGGCATAAGGATCTGAAAACAATCTTTCTTTACGTTGTGTTTCCAATGCACGAAAGAACGCCATATATTGTGCCGTTCTGCTTGTTTTTTCTGTTTTCATTTTAATTCTATTTTCTAGAAAACAAATTCTCAACAACCCAAGCTGGTCCAATTAATAAAAACTGAAGATCTTTAAGAAAAGATGGTTTTTTTCCTTCAATATTGTGTCCATAAAATTGCCCGATCCACGCAATAACAAATACGCCAATCGAGAAAGCCCATAAAGGAACAAATTGTCCGATGTAGTAATTTACAGTTAAACAAAGCATAGAAAGAACAGCAATTTTAATTGCCATAGAAATTGACAATCTAATGTAGAAAATAAGAACAAAAAGCAAAACGACGAAAGCCCAATTTTCTATAATCGGAGCATTTAGTTTTAACGTATTTGAAATTATCGAACTCGGAATGCTCATTAATAATCCGACAATCGAAAAGAAAATGGCAGGCACACATATGTAGTGTATGGCTTTGTTTTTTGGGTTCTGGTGACTTACAGCATATTCTGCAAACCATTGATCTAAGGTTCTCATTTTTGTGGTTTTATAGTTAGGTTGCAGTAAATCTAATGAAATTTCTAATAACTTTTACGGAGCAGAATTTTCATTGATTCATAAAAACAGAGTTAACTAACTTTGAAACCCAAGAATGAATGTCATAGAGAAATTAGTATCAAAATTGCCCAAAAAAGGAGTGGGCATAATCCCAAAATTATCCAAGTGAATTTGTATTTTATGTTTAAATCGAAATCTTTTTTTTTGACAAAAACTAAAAACAATATAGATAAAACTAAAGAAATTAAGTGAAATGAATAACAAGAAATCCAACCTACATGATAAAGCCATCTCCATTCATCAATATATCTAAATTGGCTAGTGCTTTTACCTATAACAAAAGCTAATATAAAAAGCGTTACGGTAAAAAAGGAAAATGACTTTAAATTATTCATTTGCAAAAAGTTACTTTTGATTGTATTGAAAAACATTATCCCATAATTCGTCAATTGTAATAAGAGCTTCGTTTAAAGATAAAACAGACCATTTTCCGTTATTTTCTAAACCAAGTCCGATATTTTTTAATTTTAATAGAGCGTCATTTACATCAAAATCGAAATCGGTATTTAATTTTGTTTTAAACCAAGATTCGATTTTATTGTCAAGTTCATCAGCCGTTAATGATTTTTCACTTTCGTGTAAAAAAGTATAAGCTAGAATGGTTTCTTTTAAAGCTTCTTCTTCAGACGAATTTAAAAGCGAATAGAAAGCTCCACTGTTATTTCCAACATTTTTAAAATACAAACTATCAGACAGAGTTTTAGAATACCTGATTTTCTTGTTTATAAAATTATTGTATTGACGAAAGCAATAAACAGCTAAGATTCCTAAAGCAATTAAACCTTGATTTAAAGATGTTTTGCTATTTAGTAAATCGATTGTTTCTCCAGTTTGATAAGCGTCGTACATATTAATCAAAGCCGGAATTACTTTCGCGCTCAATAATGAAATTCCACCAAAAACAGCCGGAACCCAAAGTAGCATTTTGTCCTTTAAAGACATTTTAGGAATTGCATTCGGAAAAATCGTCTCGAGATCATTTTTAGGAACTCGTTTGAAAATTTTCAATCCAATAGAACCTGGATCAATTGGCATTTTTCCTAATTTGACTTTCTTACTTTTAAGATAATCTGCGTCGCTGTAATTTAAATAAATTAAGACACGATCGTAATATTCTATTTCTACTTCTTTTGTCCAAAAAAAGTATTTTTTGACTTTTTCTTTGCTTTTATGATGACCTCGTGCATAGAGTTCGAAATCTTTAAATGCATTAAAATCGATAGAAAGATTTAAGCCAATCAAATCAGATTCTTTAAAAGCTTTATCCAAAGCATTCTGATCAATTCTGTAATAATTTCCACGTTCTAAAACCTTCAAAAGCGTTTCTTTAAAAACAGGAAAATCACTCTTATTGATAAACTGCTCACGTTCTTTTTCGCTTAAATCTGGATCGTAAAGCGCATAATTCTGTTTAAGATTTCGATTAAGATTAAAAGATTCATAATGATAATAATGCTCGATAATATCGAAAAGTTTCTTAAAATCTTCTGTTTTTTTAGCATCTTCAGCGAAAGCGGCAATTTGCTGTTCAAGTAAAAATTCTTTGTTAAACGGAATATAATGTTCTCGCTTCATGTCGATTTTGGGCTTTAATTTCGTGGCGTTTATTGAGCGCAAAAATACGGCTTTTTTCTTAGGCTTAAAAGCTGGAGATTTATAAAGAAAGTATAAAAAAGAATCGATGCAAAGCCAAAAAAAGCTTTGGATATTTGAGATTGTTAAAATAAAAAAGTGAAATTTCATATCGGTACCAGCGATTTGAAATTCCACTTCTGTGTTCCAAAAAAAGTGACAAAAAATTTAAAAGCCTTCTAGAAGAAAACCTTATTCTAAACTAAAAATTATTCACAGCAAGTTTACGCCAAAATAAAATCATGGCTATACGTATTTATACCTGTTTTTTGTTTTTAAGGTACAAAGTGACAAAGTTGCAAAGGTTTTAGTTTAAAGTCGACTTTTTAAGATTGATAACTCCTTGAATGTATTTTATTAATTCTTCTTTTGTTACCGAAAAATTGGCTTTTTCAGCTTCAGTTTTTAGGTATAAAGTGGCAATACTTTCGGCATCCATATTTTGAGTCACATAGTGATGTTCTGCATATTGTATTAGAGAATCAACAAAAAGTTCTCGTTGTTTGCCTTTTTCAATTGTTTCCTGATCGCCATCTTTTATTTTGTCGATTACAGATTCTGGTAAATCTATCGTAAGATACATGCAATCTACGGCAACTTTATTAAGTATTTCTTTTTCGACTCTTCCAGTTGCATTGCAGTAAGCGCATGGAGCAGGAACCCATTTTAATTGTCGATTCAATCGAATGATATCTTCCCAGTCAACAAATCCTTTTCCAAGACATCTCGGACATTCTAAATCTGATTTTCTAAAAAAATTAAAAATGCGCATTGGTTATAAAATAATCTTAGTAGTTGTGTCGCGCGAATTTAAATAAATAAGTAAGAAAAATTACTCGTATAAGTACATTTTTTAAGAAAATAATTCGCAAAATTGCGTATTAGTATATTTTTATTTGATTTAAATTAACGACATATAACGTTTTCGTAAATTTGAAAACCCTTGTAATTATTGGGAATAGACGATTTTAATATTGTATTAGATTTAGTACAAAAAGAAATTATTTTTCAAATTTACCAACGTAGGAAAAAACTTCTTTTGTTTGGTTAAAAAGAAACGAGTTCAATTTTTTGTTTAATATTCGTTAGACAAAAAATGAACAAAAAAAGGTTTGAAAAATTTCTATAATTACCTAATCGGAAAATTGTCTAATAGAATCTGATATTTTCTCCCAACAGGAACAATTTCTCCATTGCTCATCGTTAAGGTTTTGTTTGCCACAGAAGTTATTTCCTTTGTATTTACAATAAACGAGCGATGCACCTGAACAAAATGCGAACAATCAATCTCGTTAGAAATGCTAGCAAGCGAACCGTAAATAATAATTGGAGATTTCAATTTTCGGCTGTATAATTTCATGTAATTGCCAAGACTTTCTATGTATAAAATATCAGTTAGCGGCGTTTCAATCACTTGTCCATTCGAACGATACGAAAGCACTTTTTCGTCGCTGTTGTCTTCCTTTTTGAGGTTATTTCCAGAATGATAGGTTTTGGCTTTTTCTATTGCTTTGGCAAATTTATCAGGAGAAATAGGTTTTAGAAGATAATCGATGGCATCGTTTTGATAAGCAGAAAGTGCAAAATCTGAGTACGCCGTTGTTACAATTGTAAGCGGGCGATTGGGTTGTAATTCCATTAATTCTACGCCCGAAATTACAGGCATATTAATGTCGAGAAAAATAATATCGTATTGGTTTTCGTTCAGTAATTTTATGGCTTCCATTCCATTAAAAGCACTTCCGGAATGCTCCAGTTCGTCAAACTTTGAGATGTGAGAAATCAAGGCTTTGTGCGCCGGCGATTCGTCATCAATTATAAGACAGCGGTAGGTAAGTGCCATATGGATAATTTTACGGTAAACATATTTTTCTCTTTTTTACAGCTCAAATCGTGTTTTAAGCCATAAACTTCTAAACGTCTTTTTAGATTTTCAATTCCAATTCCAGTACTCGAAAGACGTGATTCCGAATCCAAGCAATTGTTTTTCAAAGTAAAAATTACACTTCGGCATTTTACTTTTAGATCTAAATTGATGAAAGGTTCAGCAGTTTCTGCAGAAAATTTTACAGCATTTTCAACTAAAGGTAAAAAGAACAATGGCGGAATTTCGATTTCATCATGTAGTCCTTCGATATTTTGACTTACAGTAAGTCTTTCATTTCTAAAGGTATAATATTCGATATATTTTTTAATGAAAGCAATTTCCTCTTCCAATAAAACGTAATCTTTTTTCGAAGCCTCAATCTGATAACGCAACATGTCTGAAAGATTAAGAATTCGATCAGGAACTTTATCTGGTTCTGCTAATGCTTCTCCATAAAGATTATTCATCGCATTCAGCAAAAAATGCGGATTTAATTGTTGTTTTAAAAATGAAAGTTCCGATTTGAAATTCATAATATCTTTATCGGCATCCATGATTTTTTTCGTAATCACAACATGAATAAAATAGAAAAACATTCCATTAATAAGAAGCGATAAAATCTGCAATGTTTTGAAATTTCCGAAACCAACCAAAGGAAAAAACCAATTGATAAAAAAATAGAAAGACGTCCAGTAAGTCAAAAACAGCAGAAAAAATACTTTTACCTTTCTTTTGAATAATAACTTTTTAATTATAAAAAGATTAAAAACAGTAATCCAAAGTATACATGGAAAGTATCCTATTGCAATCTTACTGATCATATAACAAAAGTCATGGCCAGCCAAACGAAGTTCATCATAAACACAGGCAAAAATCACCAATAAAATAAAGGTGTGTACGATGAGATTTCTGAGAAAGAAATTTTGGTAAATTTTGAGAATTTTCATGACGGCAAAAATAATATAATCGTATAGTTTTTAACCATTTGTAAAGAATAATTTATACCAACGCCATTCGTATAAATCATACGCCATTGGTATAAAATTACTATTGTACTAAAGGTTTGTGATATATTTTTGAATTGTGTTTTGATGATAAATGTATAGTTAAAATTCAGATTTTAAAATTTTTAAAAAAGAAGAATTTACTTAAATTTAAAATGCTTAATTGAAAGTTTTTACTTAATTTTAAACCTTTCAAATCTAAGCAGAATTTATGATCAAAAAGAAAACCTTTAAAATATTTTAACCCTAAAAATATTGTATAATCTTTTTAATCAAAGTGATATGTACCAGTTTAAAGAATTAAAAGAGGCAGATATGGTTGTGGAGATTTTTAAAACAAATGTTCAGAAAGAATCTGATAAAAATTATGTAATCGCAGTTATACAATCTCAATTTCCGGACTATAAAATTAATTTTGATTTAGAAGATTGCGATAAAATACTCCGAGTAGAAGGTATTGATTTGCAATGCGAAAATATCATCGATTATGTACATTGTTTAGGTTATACTTGCGAAAGAATAGATTAATAAAATAAAAATAGGTGTAAAATACGCTACGATATCTAATTTATTTGTAGGTATTTTGCGTAAATTTATTATTGTAGAATTAAATTCATAAAATGACTGATATTATTCTTTCGATTTTTCTTTTTCTTTTAAAACAGTTAAGTTAATTTCTTCTGTTTTCTACTTCTTCTATTGCGAATGATACTTTTTTATTACGAAAAGGTTTGTCCTTTTTTTGCATATAATTTTTCTAATTTTGTGCCTTATGAAAAAAACATTCCAACTCTTTGATTTCTCTCAAAAGGTAAATTACAAAAACGAAATTTTAGCAGGTTTAACCGTTGCAATGACAATGATTCCTGAATCTTTATCTTTTGCAATTCTGGCAGGATTTCCGCCATTAGTCGGATTATATGCCGCTTTTATTGCAGGATTGGTAACAGCTATTTTTGGAGGAAGACCTGGAATGATTTCGGGCGGGGCAGGAGCGACAGTAATCGTTTTGATCGCTCTAATGAAATCGCACGGAATAGAATATGTTTTTGCTGCCGTTGCGCTTGGCGGTGTGGTGCAAATTTGTATCGGACTTTTTAAACTCGGAAAATTTATTCGTTTAGTGCCACAGCCCGTTATGTTTGGTTTTGTAAACGGCTTGGCAGTTGTGATTTTTATGTCGCAATTAGAACAATTTAAAACCATTGTAAACGGACAGGTTTCTTGGCTTCAGGGAACTCCTTTATATATTATGCTTGGTTTGGTTGCGCTTACTGTTGCTATTGTTTTGGTTTTTCCTAAAATCACAAAAGCGGTTCCAGCGTCTTTGGTTGCTATTATGATTGTTTTTGCTTTGGTAATTATCTTTAATATCGAAACCAAAACGGTTGAAGATATCGCTTCTGTTCAAGGCGGATTTCCTCCTTTTCATATTCCGAATATTCCTGTTTCTTTTGAAACTCTAAAAATTATATTTCCTTATTCTGTAATTGTCGCGGCCGTTGGTTTGACCGAAGGTTTGCTTACGCTGAATTTAGTCGACGAAATAACTGGAACTCGTGGCAACAGTAATCGCGAATGTATTGCGCAAGGAAGTTCGAACATTCTAAACGGATTTTTCTACGGAATGGGAGGCTGCCCGATGATTGCACAAACTCTAGTAAATCTTGGAGCGGGTTCTAGAGCTAGACTTTCTGGGATTATTGCCGCTTTAACTATTTTAGTAATTATACTTTTTGGTGCGCCAGTAATTGGAAAATTACCAATGGCGGCTTTGGTTGGTGTTATGATGATGGTTGCGATCACCACTTTTGAATGGGCAAGTTTCAGGATTATTAATAAAATGCCTAAACATGATATTTTCGTTGGAATTCTGGTTGCTTTAATAACAATTGTATTGCATAATCTTGCGTTGGCGGTTTTAATTGGTGTAATTATTTCAGCTTTGGTTTTTGCTTGGGAAAGTGCAAAAAGAATTCGCGCCCGAAATTTTATTGATGAAAACGGAATTAAGCATTACGAGATTTATGGACCATTATTTTTCGGTTCTGTAACTGCTTTTATTGAAAAGTTTGATATTCAGAACGATCCAAATCATGTTATTATCGATTTTAAAGAAAGCAGAGTTTCTGATATGTCGGCAATTGAAGCTTTGAATAATCTCACTAAAAAATACAATCAGGAAAATAAAACAATAGAATTACAGCATTTAAGTGCAGACTGTAGACAATTACTAAAAAATGCCGACGCTGTTATTAAAGTAAATATTATTGAAGACCCTACTTATAAAGTGGTGAGTTGATCAATTAATGTGTTAATTTGAAAATTTGACAATAAACCGACTGTCACCCTGAGCGAAGTCGAAGGACGCTCCAATTGGCAGGTGGGCTTCGACTTCCCTCAGCCTGACAAACCAGATATAGATAAACGCAGTAAACCCGAAAGGTTATTTTAACCTTTCAGGTTTACTGGAATTGCAAATAATTTCTTACACATGTTGCCAATATAATTATCAAATTATCTAATTTTCTAATTGACAAATTAAAACAATCCTCCAACAGGAATTTTTTTAACTTCTGATATTAAGTATCCCTCATCTGTAAAACCTTCTATTAAGACATTTATTTCTTTTTGGCCATTCTTTGGAATTTTAATTTGATAATCTGAACCATTGTTTATTTCGATGTTTGGCGACCAGTTTAAGTTGCCGAAATAATTAAATCCGTCCTGATCTACAAATGGAGGAGTTTTAAAAGTGAAGTTTTGTGCAAAACCTTTTTTTACGACTAGTGTCGTAAATTTTTGTTTTAAAGAATCGTTTTTTTTCCCAATTTTCATGAAAATATTAATTGTTCCTTTTCTATTCATGGAAATACTGGAGGTTCTATTTTTATCAATATAGATTTCTTCTATTTGGTCTAATGTCATATTTAAAAGCTGATCGAAGTCGTAGAGTAAAAAATCGTCCATATAGATATTTGGAGAAGTAGGTGGTTCTGAAAATCGTCTGTCAATTATATCCACTTTGCCATCCATTGAATTATAGCTCACATTATAACCGCTAACATTCAGAAAATCCAATACAGTTCTGTAATCTTTGTCGTCAAATTTAAATGCCCTAGCCATAGCGCTCACTTCGGCTTTATGAATAAAAACCTCTTTTTTAAAGGTGTTTTTTACAGCAACTTCTTTTAATTCAGAAGCTTTTGTTTTTGGTGGCGGGAAATTAAAAATAGTATTAGTCTCTTTTATTATAGGACATAATACTTTTTCAAATGAAGGCTCCAAAACAAATCGTGGCTCAGTTCGGGCAATTCGTGCTTCTACCTTAGTCGTTAGAGGAGCGTTTTGTTCATTAGTCATCTGTAAACCTAAAACAGTCGAATCCTGAACAAAAAAATGTTCAAATTTAAAATCGTTATTTTGATCAATATTGGTTTCTTCAAATAGATTGTTTTTTACTGAAAAAAGAGAAATTTTATATTTAGAATTCGGTTTTTGTTCTTTCTCGACTTTTCCATTTATGGTAATTCCTTTTTCAGATTCGTAGGTGATTTTTGGCGGACCTGCTTTAATATTTTCCCATAAGTATTTGCTTTTAGGTTGTGTGACTAATAAAAGTTCTATGTCTTGTAATCGAGTTTTATTTTCTGGATTAAAATAAAAATAATTATCGTTTACGGGTTTGTCTAAATAGGCATTTAAATAAAAAGTACCCAAAATTGATTTTTTTTGAGTGCCAGAAATGATTTTTTCAGGAAGAATACTAACGCTCAAATGTGCTTTACCAGCTTCCATTTTTCCAGACAAGATAATACTGTCGTTAGCAGTTGCCTTTGTTTGAATTATTGTGGTTGGAGTCACGTCGTGCTCAATATAAGTCAATCTTTCGGTAATTTGATTCAAATCTTCATCTAATACTCTAGCAGTATTGATGCCATTTGGTAAAAAACTTTTATCAAAGAAAATGGGTTGTTGTGTTTTGTTATTGTTGAAAGTGACCTCTTGCTGCATCGAATTTCCATTTTGCTGAATGAGCACGGTGAACTTTTTGTTTTGATAGACTTGAAGTCCTTTATTATTGGTTTTAAGAACAACAAGCAAATTGTTTTTGGTAGGATAATTATGTTCTGTTAAGATCAATCCGGTTTCTGAAATTTTGCCTAATGAAAGTTCTTTTTTTAGTTTATCGGTATTTATTTTTAGAGTGTATTTTTCATTCAAATCGGGCGTAAAATAAAAAACACCATTTCCCATTTGATTGGTGTGAAAGTTCGTGACTTCATTTGATTTAGAATCCAAAATAACACCATCTGTTATTTCAATTCCTTTTTTATTGCAATCTGTAATCTTAACTCCTATAGTATTAATGACATCACTTAGTATAATTCCTCCTTCAGGAAATAAGCGTATTTCTGCTGTTTTCCAATTCGGTTCATTGGTTTTAAAAGTATAGGGCTCTTTTGTGTCAATAATTTCAATAGTCTGATTAAAGGAGTCATCTTCTTTAAAATTATTCATCCAGTTAGTATAAAAATGAAAATGATAATTACCACCTTTAAATTTTTCGTTTAAATGAATGCCACCAGAAAAAATGCCGTCTTGCGCATAAAGTAATTGTTTTTGAACTATTTGATCTTCGTTATTATAAACGACTAATTGAACATTTGTCGTAGTGCTATTTGGGATATTATTGTTTTTGCTGAAAATGTATCCTTTGAAACCAATATCTTCATTATTTGTATAAATATTTTTATTGAATTGAACATGGATAATCTCCCGGTCTTCTAAAAAATAATCAGTAAGGTACTTGGTGATTTTATCTTGATTGCTAATTGCCTGTGAAAAGGATTGTAGGCAGAATAAAAAACTAAAAAACCGGATGATTAATTTCATATAATAGAGAGTTTTTGGTTAATTGTATTATTTGTAAGACAAATAAAAATTTAATAGAAATACTAATCTGAAATGGTTAAAAAATAGTAATTCTCTTAAATCTTATGCTAAAGTAAGATAAGTAATCATAAATTATGCCAAATTTGTAATTCTATTTATAATTTATGTTGCTGAAATGCAATGCGTTTGAATTGATAGATATGATACATGTTTTTTCTTCTTAAGTACATTAGTTAGTCAAGCTGAGCGAAGTCGAAGTCCATAAGATATACTGCGGTGAATCTCTATGCGTTGTGCTTAATCATTATCTTATTTTCTAATTAACAAATTATCCAATTTTAGAAAGATTGATTTTTGTAACTTTACGAAATGAAACTCACAGAAACTTTAGAAGATTTTTACAAAGTAAAAATAAATGGAATGCCTGAAAATCTTAAAAAAGAGATTGGACATTTTAATGTTTTTAAACTGGATGATTATATTGGGAGCACTTGTAATCCGTTACCTTACACGAGAAAAGATTTTTACAAAATCAGCTTAATCATTGGGAAAAACAAAGTGCATTATGCTGATAAAGTTGTTACTATTGAAGATCAGGCTTTGTTCTTTGCAAATCCGCAGATTCCTTACAGTTGGGAACATATTGATGAAAACCAAACTGGATTTTTCTGTATTTTTACAGATGCTTTTTTTAGTCAGTTTGGAAATTTAAAAGAATATCCGCTTTTCCAACCAGGCGGTAATCCAGTTGTTCCAATTTCTACAGAGTTAGCAGAATCTTTGAAAACGGTTTATTTAAGAATGCTTGATGAAATAAATTCTGATTATGCTTTTAAATATGATGTGCTTCGAAATTTAGTTTTTGAAATTATTCACCTAGCTTTAAAAACGCAAACTGTAACTGCTTCATTATACAGTAAATCGAATGCTACAATTCGTGTTTCTTCTTTATTTATGGAATTATTAGAACGACAATTCCCAATTGAATCGATTTCGCAGCAAATTAATTTCCGTTCACCTTCAGAATTTGCAAATCAGTTAAATGTACATGTAAATCATTTGAATAAGGCTTTGAAAGAAACAACTGGAAAAACCACTTCTCAGATTATTTCAGAAAGAATTATTCAAGAAGCCATGATTCTGCTGAAACAAACCAATTGGAATATTAATGAAATTGCGTGGTGTTTAGGCTTCGAAGAATTATCTCATTTTATCAATTTCTTTAAAAAAAATGTTCAGGTTTCACCAAAAAACTATCGTTTAGCAGAAATTGTTTGATTTTTGTAACTTCTTGCTTGATTGCTTTAATATTTGAGAAGCACTTCACTAATACCTTTGTCATGTAATTAAAATGTAAAAAATTAAAATCATGGACAATAAAAAAGTTTGGTTTATCACAGGTGCTTCAAAAGGACTTGGATTAGAATTGGCTAAAAAATTATTAGCAGAAGGATTTAAAGTAGCTGCAACATCAAGAAGTGAAGAAGCATTAGTAAAAGTTTTAGGAAATTCTTCAGAAAGTTTTCTTCCTTTAGAAATGGATTTAGTTGATGAAAAAAGCGTTAAAAACGCAATCAACAAGACTATCGATCATTTTAAAACAATTGATGTTTTAGTAAATAATGCAGGTTACGGTTTATTAGGTGCATTAGAAGAATTAACCGATGCAGAATCTAGAAAAAACTACGAAGTAAATGTTTTCGGATTATTAAATGTAATCAGAAATACAATGCCAATTCTGCGTGCCAATAAAACGGGACATATTTTTAATATTTCTTCTGTTGGAGGATATTATGGAGAATTTCCGGGTTGGGGTATTTACTGTTCTACAAAATTTGCTGTTGCAGGTTTGACAGAATCTCTGGCGGCAGAAGTTAAATCATTTGGAGTTCACGCAACAATTGTTTATCCAGGTTATTTCAGAACCGATTTCTTAAAAGACAGTTCGTTGTTATTGCCTGAAAATCCGATCGCAGATTATAAAGAGGTAAGACAATCTGAAAGCGCTCATAAGGACGATATTAATGAAAATCAGCCAGGAGATCCTTTGAAATTAGCTGAAGCTTTAATTAAAGTTAGTGAAGATCAGAATCCGCCATTGCATTTGTTTTTAGGAGAAGATGCCTATAATATGGCAAATCAAAAAATAGCAAGCGTTCAAAAGGAATTGGAGGGATGGAAATCGGTTTCTGTTTCAACGGCGTTTTAATTAGATAATGTGTCAATTAGAAAATTAGTCAATTAGATAATAATTTGATATCCTGTATATCTGTAGAGATGCACTGCAGTACATCTAACGCAACGTAACCACAATTTTTGATGTACAAACCTAGATGCACTATAGTGCGTCTCTACAGATTAAAATGCGGAATAATTATCTAATTTTCTAATTGACAATTTTTCTAATTGCGAAGCATCGATTTTGCATCGCTTAGTTTACCATCAATTTCGCCTATTTGCAATCCTAAAATATTTGCAATTAAAGGATAAACCGAAATATTAGGAAAAGTTTTAACTTCTTTATTTACTTTAAAAGCTGGTCCTTTTGCATAAAAAATCGCATGCATGTCTTTATTGTCGTTGTCATAACCGTGAGTTCCGCCTTTTATGTGAGTACTTTCTTTACTTACTAAACTCCATCCTTTTTCTGCTTCAATCACAAAATCATGTGCACGAGGACTGGTTCCGTAATGAAGTCTTTCGGGAACTTCAGCAGCTTTCCAGAATTTGATATGAGGTACTTTTTTTAAAGCATTTGCAATAGAATCTTTAAATCCGTCTTTTGCTTGTAAACTCATAATAGGATTAATTACATCTTTATAACCAAGCCATTCAGGTTTTAAATAATCTAAAACAGCCACTTTTTTATCGTTAGAAATATCAGCCATTCCATGATCAGAAACAATTATTAAATTGATTTGTTTTCCGATTGGTAATTGCTCTAATTTTCGAGATATTTCTCCAATAATAGAATCCATTTTAGTTGCTGCTTTTTTAGTTTGCGACGAAAGCGGACCAAAATTATGTCCTGAATGATCAGGTTCATCAAAATACAACGTCACCAAATGTGGGCGTTGTTTTTCTGGAAGTCGAAGCCATTTCATAACCGTGTCAATTCGTGCTTCGTAAGGAATTTTATTGTCGTAGTTTTTAAAATAAGTTGGATTTCTTTTGTCGATATCAGAACCTGGCCAGAAGAAAGAAGCAGTTTTAACGCCCTGTTGTTCTGCTAAATTCCAAATCGGATTTCCGCCGTAAAATCTAGAGTCATTTTTTGCTTTCGATGATAATGAAAAAGATTCGTTTAAATCAGCATCATAAAAAACATTATTGATAATTCCGTGATGATCAGGATAAAGACCAGTCACAATAGTGTAATGATTTGGAAAAGTTTTTGTCGGATAAGAAGGTTTCATTGATTTGGCGTGAACACCTTCTTTCGAAATTTTTTTAAGATTAGGAAGATTGAATTGTTTTTGATAATCCCAGCGAAATCCATCCATCGAAACTAAAACTACATAGTTGTCTTTAGTATTTTGGGCTTGTAAAACGAATGAAAGTGAAAGAAAAAATAAGGATAGAAGTGAGGTCAAATGCTTTTTCATTTTTTGAATTTATTATGGCAGCAAAGATATTGATAACAGATTTTTTAAAGAAAAAGAGAATGTTAAATAAAGGGATAGCCACGAATTCACGAATTTATTTTTTCTAATCTTTACACATATTTTATCAGTTGCAGATTACGCAGATAAAACTTGTTTCAATCTGTGTAATCTGCGATTAAAATTTTTAAACACAAAGAGTGAAAAAATAAAATTCGTGAATTCGTGGCGAAAAAAAAAGCGCCAGATAAAATCCGACGCTTTTAAGTTTTAAGAAGAGAATGAATTACATCATTCCTGGCATTCCGCCTCCCATTGGCATTCCGCCTCCAGCATTTTCTTCTTTAATATCAATTAATGCACATTCTGTAGTTAAGATCATTCCAGAAACAGATGCAGCATTTTCAAGAGCTACACGAGTTACTTTTTTAGGATCGATAATTCCAGCAGTAAGCATATCTACATATTCGTCAGTTTTTGCGTTGTATCCAAAATCTCCAGAACCTTCAGAAACTTTCGCTACAACAACAGAACCTTCAAGACCAGCGTTTTCAACGATCGTTCTTAATGGAGATTCAACAGCACGAGAAACAATTTGAATTCCAGTTGCTTCGTCAGCATTATCCGCTTTTAAGTCAGCTAAAGCAAGTTTAGCTCTTAATAAAGCAACTCCACCACCAGCAACAATTCCTTCTTCAACAGCAGCACGAGTTGCGTGTAAAGCGTCATCAACTCTGTCTTTTTTCTCTTTCATTTCAACTTCAGAAGCTGCACCAACATAAAGAACAGCAACACCACCAGCTAATTTAGCCAAACGCTCTTGCAATTTTTCTTTATCGTAATCAGATGTAGTAGTTTCCATCTGACCTTTAATTTGGTTTACTCTATTTTTGATGATATCAGCTTCACCGGCACCGCTTACGATAGTTGTATTGTCTTTATCGATAGAAACTCTTTTTGCGTTTCCTAACATTTCGATAGTTGTATTTTCTAGCGTATAACCTCTTTCTTCAGAAATTACAGTTCCACCAGTTAAGATCGCGATGTCTTCTAACATTGCTTTTCTTCTGTCTCCAAAACCTGGAGCTTTTACAGCAGCAATTTTAAGAGCACCTCTTAATTTGTTTACTACTAATGTAGAAAGAGCTTCTCCGTCAACATCTTCAGCAATAATCAATAATGGTTTTCCTGATTGAGCAACTGGCTCTAAAACTGGAAGTAATTCTTTTAAAGAAGATACTTTTTTGTCGTATAATAAAATGTAAGGAGAATCTAATTCAACTTCCATTTTCTCTGGGTTTGTTACGAAATAAGGAGAAAGATATCCTCTGTCAAACTGCATTCCTTCAACAACATCAACAAAAGTATCAGTTCCTTTAGCTTCTTCAACAGTAATAACACCTTCTTTTCCAACTTTAGCGAAAGCTGTAGCGATTAATTCACCAATAACTTCGTCATTGTTAGCAGAAATAGAAGCAATTTGTTTGATTTTGTCAGAATCGCTTCCAACAACTTTAGCTTGTTTTGCTAAGTCAGCCACGATAGTTTCAACAGCTTTGTCGATACCACGTTTCAAATCCATTGGATTTGCGCCAGCAGCAACGTTTTTAAGACCTTCTTTTACAATAGCTTGAGCTAAAACGGTAGCAGTTGTAGTTCCGTCTCCAGCTAAATCATTAGTTTTAGAAGCAACTTCTTTAACCATTTGCGCCCCCATATTTTCTAGTGCGTCTTTTAATTCGATTTCTTTTGCAACAGAAACACCATCTTTAGTAACTGTTGGTCCACCAAATGATTTTCCGATAATTACGTTACGACCTTTTGGTCCAAGAGTTACTTTTACAGCATTTGCTAATGCATCAACACCACGTTTTAATCCGTCACGTGCTTCAATATCAAATTTTATATCTTTTGCCATTCTATTTTTGCTTTAGGCAGTAGGCTTTAAGCTTTAGGCTTTTCTACTGCTGAGTTAATATTTTTTTATTGCTTTAAGCTTTGTTTGGAAGCCTATTGCTTACAGCTTATTGCTGAACTAATACTTGTTTTAATTTATAAATTTTGCTTTTTATACTGTTGATTTTTTCTATTTGATTTTGAGCAATTTCCATATTTAGGTATTGCAAATCTTTGGCTAAAATCAAAAGATATTCTGTCTCATTTGCAGAACCCAAAGCAATGTTGAGAAATTGATTAAACTCTTTGTCACTACTTCTTCCGCATCCTTCACTAATATTGGTTGGAATTGAAGAAGACGCCCTTCTAATTTGACTTGTTAATCCATATAATTCTTCTTTTGGAAAGCAAGAAGTCATTTTATAAATTTCTAAAGTTAAAGAGTGGCTTAGCTGCCAAATGTCGTATTTTTTAAAATCTCTCATTTTTGTTCTTACTTTAGGCTTTACGCAATATGCTTTAAGCCTTTAAAAAAGCCTATAGCTTACTGCTTAAAGCTTACAGCAATTAAATTATTGCTAAGATGTCATCTTCGCGCATGATTAGGTAATCAGTGCCTTCTAATTTTAATTCTGTTCCAGCATATTTACCGTACAAAACAGTATCACCAACTTTTACAGTCATTGTATGATCTTTAGATCCGTTTCCTACTGCAACGACAGTTCCTTTTTGTGGTTTTTCTTTGGCAGTATCTGGAATAAAAATACCTGAAGCAGTTTTGGTTTCAGCTGCAACAGGCTCAATAAGTACGCGGTCTGAAAGCGGTTTAATGTTTAAAGCCATGATTTTATATTATTATAAGTTATACATTTTTTTATGTTCTATAAACTTTCAGAAATTGTGCCATGCTACTAAAACTGACATTATTTCTTAAAAAAAATGCCAGCTTTGACAGGCTGGCATTAGAATTTTTATATTGAACTAAGATTATTTAGTTGCTGGTGCTGCTGGAGCAGGAGTAGTTCCTTGTGCAGGAGCTGCAGGTGTATTTACAGGAGCTTCTGTTTTGTCAATAAGTTTAGAATCTGTGTCGCTTAAAGCTCCAGAAAAACTTAAGCTTGAAAGTAAAATTAGCACAATTAAAACAGTAGCTAAAGTCCAAGTACTTTTATCTAAAAAGTCAGTTGTTTTTTGTACTCCACCTAACATTTGTGTTCCACTAATAGTAGAAGACAATCCGCCTCCTTTAGGGTTTTGTACCATGATAACGATGATCAATAGAAAACAAACTATTGTAATTAAAACTAAAAAAATTGAAAATGTGCTCATTACTTAATTATTGTTATTGTTATTTTGTTGTAAAATCTTTATATCCGATATGCGGTCTGCAAAGAAAGTAATTTTTTCTGGATATTTCAAAATTAATATTTCATAAGCTTGAATTGCTTTTGTATATTTCTTTTGTTCCAGATAAACTCTGGCCAAAGTCTCCGTCATCAGATAAGAATTGTCCTCAATATTGCTCTCAATTTGGACTACTGGAGCACTTGTTCCAGGTTTTATTGGAGAGATTTTCGGATTGGTTTCGATAAATTTATTGATAATTTCAGCCTTTTTTTGTCTCTCTTCTTCTTTTTCAGCTTCAATTTTAGCTTGTTCCTCTGGAGAAATTTCGTTTGAACGGTCAATTGGTTCTGTTCGTGATAATTGAAGCCATTCTTGGAATGAATGTTTTTCGCTAAGAGAAAAATCCAATGGTTTTCCAATTTCTAAATGTTCTGCCGCTGTTTTTGCAGGTTCATTAGATTCTTCTTCCTCGATTATTTCTTCAATTAGCTCTTCATTTTCCTCCTTGATTTCCTCTTCTTCTTTATCTTCAGTTTTTACAATTTCTTGAATTGCTTCTTCTGGTGCTTCTGGTGTTTTTGTTTCAGATTCTTTAATTGAAGAAAGAATAGATCGCTCAACAGGATTCATTTTAAATTCTGGAATAATCATTTCCTCGATAACACTGTCATCGTCTTCGTCTTCATCCGAATTTTGAGAAGGTTCTTCTATAGTAGATTCAATTTTTACTTCTTCGATTTTTGCAGATTGTTCTGCATTTGCAGATTCTGCTTCTTTGATTGAGCTTAAAATAGAATTCTCAACACGATCAAATTTATGTTCTTCAACTGGATTTATAACCTCAGGTTCAGTTATAGAAGGAGTTTCTGAAACTTTAATTGAACTTAAAATAGAGTTTTCAATGCGATCAATTTTAGTTTCTTCCGTTTTTGTTGTTTCTGTAAATGATTCATTTTCAGATTCTTTTGTAGGTTCTAAAATTGACTTTTCAGGAACAATTGTGTTATTTTTTTCTTCAACAACAGGTTTTTCATACGTTACCGATTGCGCCTGTTTAATTGTGTCAAAGATAGATTCTTCGATTACAGGAAGTATTTTTGGTTCTTCTGTTTTTATTGGTTTCTCAAAAGTTATAGATTGAGCTTCTTTAATGGCAAGAAAAATTGATGGATCTATTTCTGGAACGTATTTAACTTCTTCTGTTTTAACAGGATTTACAATATTAGGAGTTTCAGTTACGTTAATATTTTCTGAAATAGGCTGTTCTTCAACTTCGGTTTTTACTTCAATTGCTTTTCTAATTTGTTCAGGTGAAATTATTTCACTTTCAAAAACAGTAATTTCAAGAAGATCTCTTAATTTTTGTTCGTAAAAATCGTTCTGAATAGATGTGAAAATTTCCGACGTAATAAAATCAAACAAAACGGAACGATCAGATGTATGAGCAGCCGTAACTTTTAGAGCATAATTATACTTAAAGCTATTTTGATTGTAAAGTCCTTTTAATCGTAAAGCACGAGCACTTTGAAAATAAGGAAACTCATTCAAAACACTTCCTAATGCGTCCGCCTGCTTTTCTGTAATAGCATCGGGTTTGTTCATTAAGTAGGTATAATCGGTAACGTTCATTTTTTTTGTTTAATCGGTTAATTCTTTAATCGGTTAATTGTTTACTTGTTTTTTTCGAATAAACGGTTCAACGATTAAACGATTCAACAAATAAAATTTACCATTTTGCCAAAGATTCATTAAAAATGTCTTGGGTAATTCTTTCGAAAATAGTTTTTATAGCGTCGTTTAGAACTGTTCCTGTTGGAAGCTGCTGTCCTGAAAAGTCATAATAGAATTCGAAAGATTTTTCAAAATCATCCTTTTCTTTCTTTTTATTGGTAAAACGTACATTAACGCGAATAGTCAAACGGTTTTGTGCGGCACCAACCTCACCATTTGCCCCAACAGCTGTTGCGGTCATTGGAGTGGTTCTGTAATCGGTAATTTCTCCTTCGTAAACTAAGTCGCCTCCATTTGGAACCAAGTTTAAGTTGGTTTGATTCATAATCAGGTCTTGCAAAGCCAATGTGAAAGTTCTATCAATTCCAGGCTCAATCAAATCTGCATTGTTATGGAAGAAATTAACCTGAAACGTTTTGGCATCAATTGGACCAGTTCCAGTAAAATTGTAAACCGAACAGCCACTCAACATAAAAAGGCTCAAAAATGCAAAAAGAGAATATATTTTTTTCATAATGTTTATTAATCAAATTCCAAGTGTTTTCAAATTCCAAATTCCAAATTCCAAATCTTGCCAAATATACCAATTTGGGATTTGGAATTTAAATATTGAGATTTATTATAGGTCGAATTGTTTGATTTTGCGGTATAAAGTTCTTTCTGAAATACCTAATTCATCTGCGGCTGCTTTACGTTTTCCTTTGTTTTTTTCTAATGATTTTTTGATCATTTCGATTTCTTTCTGTTCCAAACGTAAAATTTCCTCTTCTTCTATTGTTTCAGCAAATAAATAGTTATCGTCTGGAATTTGATAATTTTCTTCGCGAACAGTTGGTGTCATAACCGCAGTTCTTGGTTCTTCTTCAAAATCAATTTCGCTATCGTTTTGCTGATTTCCGTATATTTTCTGAATTAAATTCGGATTAATGTCTTGAACTTTAGAAGCTCCATTTTTCATTAATTCCAAAGTCAGTTTTTTCAAATCATTAAGATCACTTTTCATATCAAAAAGTACCTTATATAATATGTCTCTTTCTGTACTGAAATCGCTTTCTTTCTTACTGTCGTTGATTACAGAAGGCAAGTTGCTTCCTTCGGCAGGTAAATAAGATTGTAAAGTTGCTAAAGTAATATCGCGATTAGTTTCTAAAACAGAAATCTGTTCTGCCACATTTCGAAGCTGACGAATATTTCCGCTCCATCTAAATTTTTGCAAAAGCTGAACGGCATCATCATCCAATCTTAAAGGAGGCATTTTGTATTTGTGAGCAAAATCGGCAACAAATTTTCTAAACAATAAGTGAATATCATCGTTTCTTTCTCGTAAAGGAGGTAAAGTAATTTCTACCGTACTTAAACGATAATACAAATCCTCACGAAATTTACCTTTTTCTATTGCATTAAATAAGTTCACGTTGGTTGCAGCAACAATTCTCACATTGGTTTTTTGAACCTGAGATGAACCAACTTTTATAAATTCACCATTTTCTAAAACACGAAGTAATCTTACCTGAGTTGTCAATGGCAATTCACCAACTTCATCAAGAAAGATTGTACCGCCGTCAGCCACTTCAAAATAACCTTCACGTGTGCTTGTTGCGCCTGTAAAAGCGCCTTTTTCGTGTCCGAAAAGTTCACTGTCAATTGTTCCTTCTGGAATTGCACCGCAGTTTACGGCAATATATTTACCATGTTTTCTGTGCGAAAGCGAATGTATAATTCTAGGAATATTTTCTTTACCAACACCGCTTTCCCCAGTCACCATAACCGAAATATCAGTTGGAGCAACCTGAATGGCTTTTTCGATAGCACGATTTAATTTTGGATCATTTCCAATAATCTCAAATCGTTGTTTTATTGCTTGAACTGTTTCCATATTAGATTTTTGTTTCAAGTTTTTAATTGTTTTAGGTTTCAGGTTTTAATTAAAACTTAAAACTTAGGCTTGTATTTTTTCTTTAGCCACAGATTAAAGTGATTAACACAGATTATTTTAATCCGAAGAATACTTTTTTGATTAATTGTGATTGTTATATAATTAACCACAAATTACGCAAATTAGCGCAAATTTGTTTTATGAATTTATTAATCGTTTATGTATTAATGATTTGTTTTGAAAGTTCGCGATTATTCCAACAGGAGTATCTGCTATTTTCATATAATTTAAGGTTTGTGCAAGATGATCATTGCATATTTCTTTTACAGATTTCACTTCTAAAATTATGTCATCGTAAATTACAAAGTCGGCATAAAATTTATGAGGCAAAATAACTCCTTTATATTCAATTGCAAATTCCTTTTCTCGTTGATAAGGAATTCTATGATTTTTGAATTCGACTTCTAAAGCATCTTTATATACAATTTCGAGTAAACCTGGACCTAACAATCTATGCACTTCCATACAGATGCCCACTATTTGGTAGTTCTCCTCTTTTTTATAATAATATTCAGTTGTACCAGTCATAAAGATAATTTGTGATAATTTGTGAAATTTGCGGTTAAAAAATTAATTCATTTCAGAATATCCCACTGCTTTCCCTTTCAAAGTTCCGCTAGTACAGCTTGTGATTTTTACGTTTACGAAATCTCCAATATTATAATTCTCTTTTGGGAAAACTACCGTAATACTTTGAGAGTTTCTTCCTGAAAATTCATCTTTTGATTTTTTAGAAACTTTTTCTACTAAAACTTCAACCGTTTTTCCGATAAATTCTTCACTTCTAAACAAAGCGTGTTTTTGCTGCAAATCAACAATTTCCTGTAATCTTCTAGCTTTGGTTTCTTCTTCAATATCATCTTTCATTTTTCTTCCAGCCAAAGTTCCAGGACGTTCAGAATACGAATACATATAGCCGAAATTATATTTCACATATTCCATTAAACTCATAGTATCTTGGTGATCTTGCTCTGTTTCAGTTGGGAAACCCGCTATCATATCTTGCGAAATCGAAGCGTCTGGAACAATTGCTCTGATTTTATCAATTAAAGCCATATATTCTTCGCGAGAATGCAAACGATTCATTTCTTTTAAAATTCTATTGCTTCCAGATTGAACCGGCAAGTGAATGTGTTTGCAGATATTTGGATATTTCGCTATAACATGCAAAATACTTTCGTGCATATCCTGCGGATTCGAAGTGGAAAAACGGATACGCATTTTAGGAAAACCAACGGCAACCATTTCAAGCAATTGATCAAAATCAACCGCAGTTGCTTTTTGCATTTCAGAAGCGTTTACAAAATCTTTTTTCAAGCCGCCACCGTACCAAAGGTAACTGTCAACGTTTTGTCCAAGAAGAGTGATTTCTTTAAAACCTTTACTCCACAAATCCTGAATTTCAGCCATAATACTTTGAGGTTCACGACTGCGCTCGCGTCCGCGTGTAAAAGGTACAACGCAAAAGGTACACATATTATCACATCCGCGAGTTATAGAAACCAAAGCTGTGATTCCGTTACTCATTAAACGAACTGGTGAAATATCTCCGTAAGTTTCTTCTTTTGATAAAATTACATTGATTGCATCACGTCCTTCTTCAACCTCTGCTAATAAATTCGGAAGATCTTTGTAAGCATCAGGACCAACAACAAGATCAACGATTTTTTCTTCTTCCAAAAATTGGCTTTTCAAACGTTCAGCCATACAACCCAAAACGCCTACTTTCATTTTCGGATTCGTGCGTTTTACCGCATTGTATTTCTCAAGACGTTTACGAATAGTCTGTTCAGCTTTATCTCTAATAGAACAAGTGTTTACCAAAACCAAATCGGCTTCTTCTAAAACAGAAGTTGTGTTATATCCTCCGTCAGATAAAATGGAAGCTACGACTTCACTGTCCGAAAAATTCATCGCACAGCCGTAACTTTCTATAAAAAGTTTTTTAGTATTCTCAGGTTTATTTTCCAAAACAAGACTTTCGCCTTGTTTGCTTTCTTCAATAATCTTTTCCATTGTAAAAATTCAAAGTGCAAAGATAGCGTAATTGAAACGAATATGACAAGATGTCAGATAAAGAATTAACAATGTTTTAAAAATTATAGATTTTAGATTTATGCCTTATAAAAACCTAAAACTTTTTTTCTTCGTAAGTAGTTAATCTAAAATAGAGACCGAAGTTTAATATTAAAACTTAAAATAAAGTGATTTCTCCGTGATAAATCATTTAAAAGTTATACCTATATATATTATAGAGAATAATACAGATAAATCTGCAATTTTAAGTTTCATAATATCAAAATACTTCAAAAATGCATTCGTAAGGTTAATATTTAAAAAAAATAAATACTTTTGTTGCAGAAAAATAGAGCAATGGCAAAGAATTTAGTAATAGTGGAGTCACCTGCAAAGGCGAAAACAATCGAGAAATTTCTTGGGAGTGATTTTCAGGTGGAGTCAAGTTATGGTCACATAGCAGACTTACCATCAAAGGAAATAGGAGTAGATGTAGAAAATGGTTTTAAACCTAAATATGAAGTTTCTCCGGATAAAAAAGCCTTGGTAACGAAACTAAAATCACTTTCTAAGAATGCCGAAACGGTTTGGTTAGCATCCGATGAGGACCGCGAGGGAGAGGCTATTTCATGGCACTTGGCGGAAGAATTGAAATTGGACACGAAAAAAACGAAAAGAATTGTTTTTCATGAGATTACAAAATCTGCGATTCTTAAAGCAATTGATAATCCAAGAGAAATTGATTATAATTTAGTAAATGCACAACAAGCTAGACGTGTTTTAGACCGTTTAGTAGGTTATGAATTATCTCCGGTTTTATGGAGAAAAATCAAAGGCGGACTTTCCGCAGGTCGTGTACAATCTGTTTCTGTACGTTTAATTGTAGAAAGAGAACGCGAAATTCAAAATTTTAATGCAGTTGCAGCATATTCAATTGTTGCTGAATTTGTAAATGAAGCTGGAAAAGCTTTCAAAGCAAAACTGCCTAAAAACTTCAATACTAAAAAAGAAGCCGAAGATTTCTTAAATCAAAATATCGGTTCTAAGTATAAGGTAGCAGATTTAGAAACTAAACCTACCAAAAAATCTCCAACAGCACCTTTTACAACTTCTACACTTCAACAAGAAGCTGCAAGAAAATTGTATTTGCCAGTTGGAATTACCATGCAATTAGCACAGCGTTTATACGAAGCGGGACTTATTACTTATATGAGAACGGATTCTGTGAATCTTTCTAAAGAGGCGATGGATGCTGCTGAAGCTGAAATTATCAAGTCTTACGGGAAAGAATTCTCAAAACCGAGAGTTTTTGCTAATAAAAATAAAGGAGCACAAGAAGCGCACGAAGCAATTCGTCCGACTGATATGTCGCGTCACACAGTAAATATTGACCGTGACCAAGCTCGTTTGTACGATTTGATCTGGAAAAGAACTTTGGCTTCGCAAATGAGTGATGCACAATTGGAAAGAACAAACGTAAAAATCGAAGCGGATAATCATGATGAAATTTTTACTGCTTCTGGTGAAGTTTTGCTTTTTGAAGGTTTCTTAAAAGTGTACTTAGAAGGTCATGATGATGATGAGGAAGAACAAGAAGGAATGCTTCCGGCTTTAAAAGTAAATGAAAAATTAGCTAATAATTATATTACAGCTACAGAAAGATATTCAAGACCGCCAGCACGTTATACTGAAGCTTCTTTGGTTAAGAAGTTAGAAGAACTTGGTATTGGTCGTCCTTCTACTTACGCTCCGACAATTTCAACCATTATCAACAGAAATTATGTTGAAAAAGGTACTTTAGAAGGTCAAGAACGTAATTATACTCAATTGACTTTGCAAAATAGTAAAGTTGGAGAAAAGCTATTAAAAGAAAATACAGGTTCTGATAAAGGAAAATTAGTTCCAACAGATATTGGAACAATTGTTACGGATTTCTTAGTGAAGAATTTCGGAAACATTCTGGATTATAATTTTACTGCAAAAGTAGAGCAGGATTTTGACGAAATTGCCGAAGGAAATATCGACTGGGCAAAAATGATGCAAGATTTCTACAATCAGTTTCACCCAAATGTAAAAGAAGTTGAAGCAAATGCGGAACGCGAAAGCGGTGAAAGAATTCTAGGAAAAGATGCAGACGGAAGACAAGTTTCTGTTCGTTTAGGAAAATTTGGCCCAATGGCTCAAATTGGAGAAGCAGATGATGAAGATAAAAAGTTTGCTAGCTTAATGGCAGATCAAAATATTGGAAACATTACTCTTGAAGAAGCTTTAAATTTATTCTTGCTTCCGAAAAGTTTAGGTGAATATAAAGGAGAAGAAGTAGAAGTAAATAACGGTCGTTACGGTCCTTATGTACGTCATGGAAGTGTATTTATTTCTTTGCCAAGAGGAGAAGATCCTTTAGGTGTTTCTAAAGAAAGAGCTCAAGAATTAATTGACGAAAAAGCACTTGCTGATGCGCCAATTGCTGTTTATAAAGGAGAAGGAGTTCAAAAAGGAGTGGGGCGTTTTGGTCCATTCATTAAATGGAACGGACTTTTTGTGAATGTAAGTAAGAAATATAATTTCGATAATTTGTCACAAGCTGATGTAGAAGAATTGATTGAAGACAAGCTTCAGAAAAACATCGATAAAGTGCTTCATAATTGGGAAGAAGAAGGAATTGTAGTAGAAAAAGCTCGTTGGGGACGTTCTGTTATTCTAAAAGGAAAAATCAAAATTGAACTAAGTAAAGATGTTGATGCTACGCAATTAACATTAGCTCAGGTTCAAGAAATGATTGCTGCTAAAACACCAGCAAAGAAAACCGCAGCTAAAAAAACAACAACGGCTAAAAAAGCTCCAGCTAAAAAAACAGCTGCTAAAAAGAAATAAAATAGATGGAATTTGATTTTCTAGAACCAGTTAATGATGCGATTGTAAAATTCGTCGGAGGACTGTCTTCGCAAGAGCTCGGAAGTAAAATTGTTTTTCATACACATGAACAATTTCCAGATATAGGGCAAATTAATATTGCTATAATTGGTGTTTTAGAAGATCGTACAAACATCAATATGGTTAATGAAGTTAATCTTACTGCTGTTCGTAAAAAATTATATAGTATGTTTCCAGGCAATTGGGATGCTTCAATTGCTGACTTAGGAGATATACTTGCTGGTGATTCTGTTGAGGATACTTACTTCGCATTGAAAAAAGTTACAGCCTCTTTAATCAAGAATAAAGTGATTCCTATAGTCCTGGGAGGTTCTCAGGATTTGACCTATGCTTTGTATCGTGCTTACGATGACTTAGAGCAAATGGTAAATTTGGTTGCAGTTGATAATAAATTTGATTTTGGAAAGGAAAATGAGTCAGTTTCAGCTAATTCGTATCTTACTAAAATAATTATTGATGAACCAAATAATCTTTTTAATTACTGTAATATAGGATATCAGACCTATTATAATTCGCAAGAAGAAATCGACTTAATCCAAAAGTTGTTTTTTGATGCTTATCGATTGGGAGAAATCTCTAATAAAATCACTTTGGCCGAGCCTGTTTTTAGAGATGCAGATTTGGTGAGTATCGATTTGAATTCTGTAAAATCTTCGGCTTCAGGAAACACAGTAACATTTGAACCCAATGGTTTTAATGGCAAAGAAATTTGTGCTTTAGCAAGATACGCTGGTATTAGCGATAAAGTTACTTCTTTTGGTGTTTTTAATCATAATAGTACAATGGCAGAATCTGTAATTATTTCGCAGATTGTGTGGTATTTTATTGAAGGATATCACTACCGTTCAAAAGAATATCCTTTCGGAAGTCGCGCCAATTATTTGAAGTATATAGTGCCTCTTGAAGATGAAGAACTTATATTTTATAAAAGTGACAAAACGGATCGTTGGTGGATAGAAATTCCATTTGAATCAAATGGCAGCAATAAATTAAAAAGAAATACGTTATTACCCTGTTCTTATGATGAATACTTGGCCGCTTGCAATCAGGAATTGCCAGAAAGATGGTGGAAAGCGCAGCGTAAAAATGCTTTGTAATTTGAAAACTTAAGGTAAATCTTAATTTTTTAAAAAATAAGAAAAATAGTTAAATTGAATTAGTGAGAAAATGATTACATATGATAAAAATTAACGTTTTACATCGATTTTTTGACACAGTTTATCGATAAAATATTTTTTTTTTATTTTATTTAACATTATTTTTGAACGGTAAAATAAATTTCGCAAGTAGTATTGTTTTTTAGATAAATAATAAATACGTTTACGGACTTTTAATAATGAATAGATAATCCAAATTTATATGAAGAAGTTTATTGCATTTGCAGCAATGTTAACACTGGTAATTGGCTGTGGTAAGTCAGGTGACAAAGGTGAATTAGTTGGTGTTACAGGAGGGAAATGGCATCCTGAAAAACCTTATGGAATGACTTTGGTTCCGGGTGGATCTTTTATTATGGGTAAATCAGATGCGGATTTAGCTAATGTGGAAGATGCTCCAACTAAAACGGTAACTGTTCGTTCATTTTATATGGATGAGACTGAGATTACAAATAGTGAGTATCGTCAATTCGTAGAATGGGTAAAAGATTCTACAATGAGAGTTCGTTTAGCAATTTTAGCAGATGAAACTGGACAAAAAAGCACTGGAGATAAAGGTAAAAAAGGCGGAAGTATTGCTGATTACGCTTTTAATGATTCTGATCCAGAAAAAATGACAGCTTATGATAAATATATGTACGATAACTATTATAGTGTTGGTACAAAAGATGATCCATATGCTGGAAGAAAATTAAACAAAAAAGTAAAATTAATTAAAGATACTAAAGCATATCCAGATGAATATTATGCTGAGGTAATGGATTCTATGTACTTGCCAATTGAAGAATCTTACAACGGATTAAGAACAATTGACGTAAATAAATTGAAATTCCGTTATTCTTGGATGGATATTCAAGCTGCTGCAAAAGCTAAAGTTGGAAAAAGAAGTGACTTCGTAAAAACAGAACAGGTAAATGTATATCCTGATACTGCGGTTTGGATTAAAGATTTCGCTTATTCATATAATGAACCAATGCATAATGACTATTTCTGGCACAAAGCTTACGGAGAATATCCTGTAGTTGGTGTGACTTGGAAGCAAGCAAAAGCTTTTTGTGCTTGGAGAACTTTAAACAAAAATAGCTACATCAAATCTAAGAAAAAAGGTCGTGATCTTGTAAATGCTTTCAGATTACCAACTGAAGCAGAATGGGAATATGCGGCTAGAGGTGGTCTAGAATCTGCAACTTACCCTTGGGGAGGTCCTTATACAAAAAGTGATAGAGGTTGTTTCTTAGCAAACTTTAAACCAAGTAGAGGAGATTATGCTGCTGATGAAGCTTTATATACTGTTGAAGCAAAATCATACGAAGTAAACGGTTACGGATTATACAATATGGCAGGAAACGTTTCAGAGTGGACAGATTCAGCTTACAATCCAAATGCTTACGAGTATGTTTCTACAATGAATCCAAACGTAATTGATGGTAAAAATCAGAGAAAAGTGGTTCGTGGAGGTTCTTGGAAAGATGTTGCTTATTTCTTGCAAGTAAGTACTCGTGACCACGAATATGCTGATTCAGCTAGAAGTTATATCGGTTTCAGAACTGTACAAGATTACATGGGAACTCAAGTAACTGGTAACGGAAACGGAAGCAAAAGAAAGTAATTTTATAATTTTATCAATATCCAACAAATCTATTTAAAACCTAAAAAAAAGTATTATGGCATTATTAAGTAAAAAAGCAATGAATTTCGCTTATGGTATGGGAGCGGCAGTGGTAATTATTGGAGCTTTATTCAAAATTACTCACTTTGAACTTGGACCTTTAACAGGAACAGTTATGCTTTCAATTGGATTAGTGACAGAGGCATTAATTTTTGCTCTTTCTGCTTTCGAACCAGTTGAAGACGAGTTAGATTGGACTTTAGTTTACCCAGAATTAGCTAACGGACAAGCTAGAAAAAAAGAAGTTAAAGCTGAAAACCCAACTGAAGCTCAAGGATTATTATCTCAAAAATTAGATACATTATTAAAAGAAGCTAAAATTGACGGTGAATTAATGTCAAGTTTAGGAAACAGTATCAAAAACTTCGAATCTGCTGCTAAAGGAATTGCTCCAACTGTAGATTCAATTGCAGGACAAAAGAAATATTCTGAAGAGTTATCTGTTGCTGCAGCTCAAATGGAATCATTAAACAGTTTATATAAAGTACAGTTAGAAAGCGCTTCTAGAAACGCTGAGGCTAACAAAGAAATCGCTGAAAACGCTTCTAAATTAAAAGAACAAATGGCGTCTATGACTGCAAACATTGCTTCTTTAAATAGTGTTTATGGTGGTATGCTTTCTGCAATGAGTAACAAAGGATAATTAGTTTTTAACTAATATTAAATTTATTAATAAAGAACTAATTAGAAAAAAATGGCAGGAGGAAAATTAACCCCTAGACAGAAGATGATTAACCTGATGTATCTGGTTTTCATCGCGATGTTAGCAATGAACGTATCAAAAGAAGTTATTTCTGCTTTTGGTTTGATGAATGAGAAATTTGAAAGCGCAAATACTACTTCAACAGAAACAAACGCAGGTTTATTAACATCTTTAGATCAGAAAGCTGCTGAAGCAAAAGGAGAATTTGCTATTGCAGCAGTTACTGCTCACAAAGTAGAAACAATTACAAAAGATTTTTATGATTATATAGCTACTCTAAAAGCTCAGGCTGTTAAAGGTTTTGAAGTTGAAAAAGAAACTGGAAAAATGCCTTATGAGTCTATGGATAGAGGAGATAATATCGATGACTGGTTTACAGGCGACGGTTACACTAAAAAAGGTAACGAAATTATTTCTAAAATCGAAAAGTATAAAGCTGATATCAAAGCTGCTTTAGGAACAGATAAAAAATACGCGGCAATTATTGCTGAGGTTGAAAAGAAATTTGATGTTTCTGATGTAAAAAATAAAGAAGGAATCAAAGAAAAGTATTTAGCTTATCATTTTAAAGGATTCCCTGCAATTGCAACTGCTGCAAAGTTATCAACTTGGCAAAATGATGTTAAAAAGACAGAGGCTGACGTTTATAACAGTGCTTTAGGAAAAGCTGCGGTTGCTGCTGCTTCTTACAGTAACTATCAAGCGATTGTTGTTTTAGATAAAAACGCATATTTCCAAGGAGAAAAAGTTACAGGTAAAGTTGTTTTAGGTCGTTATGATGAAAACACAAAACCTACTTCATTCCAAGGTCCAGGACAAATCGTAAATGGACAAGCTGTTATCTCATTAACTGCTGGTGGAGTTGGAGAGCAAAATATCAATGGACAATTTACATTCTTAGAGGATGGTAAAAATATTCCTTTGAAATTTGCAGGAAAATATGTTGTAGTTCCAAGACCAAACTCTGCTACAATTTCTGCTGATAAAATGAATGTAGTGTATAGAGGTGTTGTTAACCCAATCTCTGTATCTTTTGCTGGTGTTGCTGATAACAAAGTGGTAGCTAGTGCTCCAGGATTATCTTCAGCTGGAAAACCAGGAAAATATAACATGAGTCCAGGACAAGGTACTGAAGCTACAATTTCTGTAACAGGTACATTGCCAAACGGTGAAAAAGTATCAGACAAGAAAACATTCAGAATTAAAGGTATTCCTGGTCCAACAGGAACAATCAGAGGAGAAATGGGAGTTGTTAAAGGTCCTAAATCTAACTTAGAGATTGCTACTATTGGAGCTAAATTACTTGATTTCGATTTTGAAGTTGGTTTAGATGTTGTTGGATTCAATATGAAGATTGCTGGACAGCCTACAGTTGTTGTAACAGGAAACAAAATGAATGCACAATGTAAACAAGTACTTTCAAGAGCAGGTAAAGGAGACCAAGTTACTATTTCTGAAATTAAAACTAAACTTGTTGGAGCTGGTAGTTATTTATTGCCAAGAACTGCTCCGGTAATTTACGAAATACAATAATAAAGTAGTGCAAACTACATTCAATATCTTATAATGATACCACGATGAAAGTAAGAAATTTTTTAATAGCTATTGTTTCTATCGCTGGAGGTTTTGCTTCTAATGCGCAATCTAATTTGCTTAATGCTAAGACGCCAGCTCAGATTGGACTTAAAACTCCTGCTCAATTGATATCTGATAATGATAAGCCATTGGCTTATGGTTATGTAGATGATAGAGATATTTTGATGGGAAAAACTACATGGGAAATAATTGACTTAAATGAAAAAATCAATTTTCCATTATACTTTCCGGTAGATACAGCTAATATTGGTGCTAATAGACGTTCTCTATACGACGTTTTGACTAAAGCTATTAAAGGTGGAAAAATAACTGAAGTGTATACAGATAGTTATTTCAATACTAAAAAATCTATGAAAGACATCGAAGGATCTTTATCTCGTATTGATACAACTGATGCTGGTAGAGAGTTGATTAACCAATATCCAGATGACTACAAATCACGTGTTGTGAAGAAAAAAGTAGTTTCTGGTAAAGGAAAAAACAAAAGTGTATCTTATGTTGAAGAAACAGTTGGACCAACAAGAACAGTTCCTGCTGAATATATTTTGAAACAAGATTTAACTGCAGCAGATGTTACTCAGTATAAAGTAAAAGGATACTGGTATTTTGATAAACGTCAAAGTGAATTGAAATATCGTTTACTAGGAATTTGTCCAGTTACTCCTGATGTTTATACTATGAATAGTGATGAAAAGGATTATATTGAATTGTTCTGGGTTTTCTTCCCAAATGCTAGAGAAGCATTGCACGAAGCAAAAGCTTTTAATGACAACAATTCAGCTCTTCCAATTTCATTTGATCAGATTTTGAATTCAAGACGTTTTAATGCTGTTGTTTACAAAGAAGAAAATCTTTATGGAGATCGCGCTATTAGCGATTACATGAAAGACAATGCGCAAAATCAGTTGTTAGAATCTGAAAGAGTGAAAGAAAAAATTCGCAATTTCGAACAAGATATGTGGAACTACTAAGTTGATACATAACATAATAATTATAAAAACTCTTACTACCTTTGTAGTAAGAGTTTTTTTTTTGTTTAAAAAGTAGCCCCAATTTTAATCATCTTTTTTAATAATTTAATACATTTGTATTATGTAGGAAAAAGAACACAATATATTTTAAAAAGTTACGTTTAATTTCTTGTAATATAAATCATGATGAAAATAAAAGTTTTTTTAATAGCTATTGTTTCTGTTGTTGGGAGCTATACTTCTAAAGCACAGTCTAATTTACTTAATGCTAAAACTGCTGACCAAATTGGAATAAAAACAGCGGCACAGTTAGTATCGGATAATGATAAGCCATTAGCGTACGGTTATGTAAATGATAGAGATATTTTGATGGGGAAAACTGTTTGGGAGATTATTGATTTAAATGAAAAAATCAATTTTCCCTTATATTTTCCTGTAGATACTGCGAATATCGGTCCTGATAGACGTTCACTTTATGATGTTTTAACGAAAGGAATAAAAGATGGTAAGATAACAGAGGTTTACACGGATAGTTATTTTAATACAAAAAAATCATTGAAGGATATTCAAGGAGCTTTATCTCGTGTAGATACAACTGATGCGGGTAGAGAATTAATTAATCAATATCCGGATGATTATAGATCTCGAGTGGTTAAGAAAAAAGTAGTTACAGGAAAGGGAAAAAATAAGAGTGTATCTTATGTTGAAGAAACCGTTGGGCCTACAAGAACAGTTCCTGCTGAATATATTTTGAAACAGGATTTAACTGCGGCAGATGTTAGCCAGTACAAGATTAAAGGATTTTGGTATTTTGATAAACGCGAAAGTGAATTAAAATATCGTTTACTTGGAATTTGTCCTGTTACTCCAGACGTTTATACGATGAATAGTGATGAAAAAGATTACATAGAGCTTTTCTGGGTTTTCTTTCCTAATGCGCGAGATGTTCTGCATGAAGCAAAAGCTTTTAACGATCAAAATTCAGCGCTTCCCATTTCGTTTGATCAAATATTAAACTCAAGAAGATTTAATAGCGTTATATACAAAGAAGAGAACGTGTATGGAGACAGAGAAATTAAAGATTATATACGTGATGATGCTCAAAGTCAATTGCTGGAATCTGAAAGAGTAAAAGAGAAGATTCGTAATTTCGAAGAAGATATGTGGAATTACTAAGGTTCTAACTGAATTATAAACAAAACTCTTGCTACCTTTGTAGTGAGAGTTTTCTATTTTATTTATACACTTCAAAATGCTTGATTATTTAATTGTTGGATCTGGATTGGCTGGAATTTCTTTTGCCGAAGTTGCGCTTAAAAACAACAAAACTATTTTACTTATAGACGATAAATCGCATAATTCTTCAAGAATTGCGGGTGGATTATATAATCCAGTTATCTTAAAGCGTTTTAGTGAGGTTTGGAATGCCAAAGAGCATTTGGTTTTAATGAATGATTTCTATAATCAAGTTGAAGATAAATTAAAGGAAAAATTTAATTATAAAATGCCTATTCTTCGAAAGTTTTTTTCAATTGAAGAACAGAATAATTGGTTTGCTGCTTCAGATAAAATAAATTTAGCACCTTTTTTATCAACGAAGTTAATCACAAAAAAATATCAAAGTATTGATTCTCCGCATGATTATGGAGAAGTTTTGCATACAGGTTATGTTAAGACCAGACAATTGCTAGAAAGCTACAACTCCTATTTAAAAGAAAATAATTTACTTCTGGAAGAATCTTTCCATAGTTCTTTCTTGGAGATCCTTGATTCAGGAATTCAATATAAAAATATTAAAGCACGTCATATCATATTTGCAGAAGGTTTTGGATTGCATAAAAATCCTTATTTTAATTATCTTCCTTTGGATGGAACAAAAGGCGAACTGTTTTTAATAAAAGCACCTGATTTGAAATTAGATCTGATTGTTAATACAAGTGTTTTTATTCTGCCAGTTGGAGGTAATTTGTTTAAAGTTGGCGCAACTTATAATTGGCATGATAAAACAGATCTTCCGACAGAAGAAGGAAAACAAGAACTTGTAGACCGCATCAAGGAAATCATCACTTGCGATTTTGAAATTGTAAAACATTTTGCAGGCGTAAGACCAACAGTTGCAGACAGAAGACCTTTAATTGGTACTCATGAAGCATATAATTCTATTCATGTTCTTAACGGATTAGGAACACGAGGCGTAATGTTGGGACCAGCATTGGCAAAAATGTTATATGAAAATATTGAAAATGGAACTCCAATAGACCGCGAAGCAGATATTAAGAGATTTCATAAAAGATATTTAAAAAGTCTTACTCCTGACCGGCCTTAGGATCATAAGAAACAAACATATTAATGTATAAGTTTCTTGATAGGCGTAACACAAAAGGAAATAGAACCACGAGCGTTAAAATAATTGCTAAAAATGATTGTTCGATTGTTGCTCCGAAAAAAACAAAAGAAACAATAAATGCTGCAATTCCGACTGCTACATTCAATGCGTAGCTAACGTACATTGCACCGTAAAAAAATGAAGGCTCAATTTGATATTTGAATCCGCAATAGCTGCAATTTTCATTCATTTTGAGAACTTTAGTCAAATGAAGCGGATTTTTGTCTTCATACATGCTTTCTTTTTGGCATTTTGGACAACTTCCTGTTAAAATGCTATTTAGTTTCGATCCTTTTTTTAACATTTGCAAAAATTTTATCAAAGGTACATTTTTACACCTTTATTTCTTGTAACAACAGTCACAAATTATGCTTAATATACACAATCTTTCGGTTTCTTTTGGAGGAACATATTTATTTGAAGAAGTTACTTTCCGTTTAGGAGCTGGAGACCGAGTTGGTCTTGTTGGGAAAAACGGAGCGGGTAAATCTACAATGCTAAAAATGCTGGCCGGAGATTTTAAACCAGACTCTGGAGTTATTTCTCAAGAGAAAGATATTAGAATGGGGTTCTTGCGTCAGGATATTGATTTTGAACAGGGAAGAACTGTTTTAGAAGAAGCATACGAGGCTTTTACAGAAATAAAAGTTGTAGAAAAAAAACTGGAAGAAATCAACCATCAATTAGTTACCAGAACCGATTATGAAAGTGAAGAATACGGGCAAATCATTGAAGATTTATCTGATTATACACATCGTTTTGAGCTTTTGGGAGGTTATAATTATGTGGGAGATACAGAAAAAATTCTTCTAGGTTTAGGTTTTAAAAGAGAAGTATTCAATAATCAAACTGAAACATTTTCTGGAGGTTGGAGAATGCGTATAGAGCTTGCAAAACTTTTATTGCAATCTAATGATGTTTTGCTTCTGGATGAGCCAACCAACCATTTGGATATTGAGAGTATTATTTGGTTAGAAAACTTCCTTAGAAATTATCCTGGAGTTGTGGTAATTGTGTCGCACGATAAGATGTTTTTGGACAATGTTACCAACAGAACAATCGAAATTTCATTAGGCAAAGCATACGACTTCAATAAACCTTATTCTCAATATTTAGAATTGCGTCATGAAATTCGCGAGAAACAACTAGCAACTCAAAAAAATCAGCAGAAAAAGATTGAAGAAACAGAAAAATTAATTGAGAAATTCCGTGCCAAAGCTTCAAAGGCTTCGATGGCACAATCGTTAATTAAAAAATTAGATAAAGTAGAAAGAATCGAAGTTGACGAAGATGACAATTCTGTAATGAATATCTCTTTTCCAGTTTCTAAAGAACCTGGAAAAGTAGTAATTGAAGCAGAAAATGTTACCAAATCTTATGGCGATAAAACGATTTTAAAAGATATTAATTTATTGGTTGAACGCGGAAGTAAAATTGCTTTTGTTGGACAAAACGGACAAGGAAAATCGACTTTCATTAAAGCTTTAGTAAATGAGTTTGAGTATACTGGAAATATCAAATTAGGACACAATGTACAATTAGGATATTTTGCTCAAAATCAAGCAGAATATTTAGATGGAGAAATTACTTTGCTTCAAACAATGGAAGATGCGGCAACTGATACAAATCGTATGAAAGTACGTGATATGTTAGGTTCGTTTTTATTCCGTGGAGATGATGTGGAGAAAAAAGTAAAAGTGCTTTCTGGAGGAGAACGTAACCGTTTGGCACTTTGTAAATTGTTGTTACAGCCAATCAACGTATTGCTGATGGATGAGCCAACGAACCACTTAGATATTAAATCTAAAAATGTTTTAAAGGCTGCACTTCAAAAATTTGGAGGAACATTATTATTGGTTTCTCACGACAGGGATTTTCTTCAAGGAATGTCAAACATCGTTTACGAATTTAAAGATCAAAAAATCAAAGAATATTTGGGCGATATTAATTTCTTTTTAGAACAGCGTAATCTTGAAAATATGCGTGAAGTGGAGAAGAGAGATGTTGTAAAAACAACTGTTCCAAAAGAAAATACTAAGGTTTCTTATGAAGATCAGAAAAAAGGAAAAACACTTCAGAATAGATTAAGTAAAATTGAAAGTCAAATTCAACAATTGGAAAAGCAAATTCAGCACGACGATAAAATGCTGGAAACCAATTATGATAAACATATAGAAGATGCTTCATTCTTTACAGCTTACAACAAAAAGAAAGCCGATTTAGATCAATTGTTAATTGACTGGGAAATTGTACAAGAAGAGATTGATAGTTTTAATGCTTAATTTTTTGTTTCAGGTTTCAAGTTTCAAGTTTTGAACTGAATTATATTTTAACGCAAAGCACGCTAAGTTTTTTTGACTTGCGAGGTTTTTTTAAAACACAAAGTTCACAAAGCTTTTTTTGATAAAGCTTTGCGAACTTTGCACATTCTGAACGCAAGCTATAAAAAAACTTAGCGTGCTTTGCGTTAAAATTTACTCGTCAATATGCAACCTGAAATCTGAAACAAACTACTTAATAATTCCAATAGATCTAGAATGTTCAATAGCTTGGCTACTATCTCTAAAATAGCAAACCGAAACATTCAAACTTTCTAAATTCTTCAAAATTTTATCAACTTCTTTTTTCTGGGATTTACCTGTTTGTCTAATATAGACTGCGATTACAGTAACAGGAAATATTTTGCAGATTCGTTCATACAAAATTGGATCGTGCTGCGAATCATCTCCCATTAAAACATATTTTAGAGTAGGATAAAATTCGACAACATGTTTGATTTTTTCAAATTTATGATCGTGATTTCCTCTTCCGCTCATAAAAAAATCGGTAATGCCTCTTTTAATATCTTTCAATAAAAAAACCGCTTTTGGGAGTTTATTTATTTTAGTGAATTTTGCAATAAAGCGATACAAATTCCACTCGCTGCTAGAGATGTAAAAAAAAGCATTTACTTCTTCGACACTTTCTCTTCCGGCAGAACTTAAAGCTTGATAATGAGAAACAACGTCTTTAAAAACTTTTCGGTCGTTTACATTTCTAAACAATAAAATATAAATTTTTCTGAAAAAGTTATTGGTATGCGAAATCAAAAAAGTATCATCAATATCCGATATAATCCCGAGTTTTCCTTTGTGAGGTCTAATAAAACTGCCTTTACAGATTGTAGTTTCATTGTTGTGTTTTAGACTCACTTCGTATGGCATCCATCCAAAATGAGTTTCTTTTTCTAAAGGAATACAAAAATTGAAATAACCGTCGTCTAAAGTTTTAGTGTGAATTGTTTGATCATTATAATGAAGGTAAACATCAAAGTTCTTAATGGTCTTTATTCTGAATAATTTGAGAATTGAGGTGGCATTTTTTAAGTTTCTTTTCTGAAAATCATAATTGTGTTCTCTCTTTAAAACGTGCCCCATTACAATTAATTCTTGCTCATTAGCATAACCTCGATATAATTGTAGAATTGGTTTCATTTACGTACATTTATGTATACTGTAATTTACTTAATTTAAATTGTTTTTAAAAATAAAATTTTGAAAAAAAATATCCTATTTGTTGTCAATCCGATATCGGGAGACCTTGATAAATCCGATTTAATTGGTGCTGTCGAAGAATTTGCAATCACAAATCATTTTGATCTGGAAGTTTATGAAACGACTGGAAAAAATGATATTAAAAATATTCAGTTGCGTTATGATGAACTCCTGCCAGAACGAATTATTGTGGCAGGTGGAGATGGTACCATCAAAATGGTTGCTGAAGCAATGGAAGAGCATGATGTTATAATAGGGATTTTACCGGCAGGTTCAGCAAACGGACTTTCGGTAGACTTAAATCTTCCTGAGGGAATTGAAGAGAATCTAAAAGTTGCCTTTTTAAATCATTACATCGAAATGGATATGATTTGTATTAACGGCAAAAAAAGCATTCATTTAAGCGATCTTGGGTTGAATGCCAACTTGGTTAAAAACTACGAGGAAAGCGATGTTAGAGGCTTTTGGGGGTATGCTCTGCAAGCATTTACAACTCTTAAAGAATCAGAAGAGCCTTTTGTAGCAACTATTTCTGCCAATAATAAAGTTGTAGAACATACGGCAAGAATGATTGTGGTTGCAAATTCGCAAAAGTACGGAACAGGCGTAATCATAAATCCGAATGGTTCTATGAACGATGGAAAGTTTGAATTGGTGATTTTAAAAAGCCTTGATCTGTTGTTAATCGGAAAAATTATTACTGGGAATATGCCAATTGATTCAGATGATATTATCATTATTTCAACCGATAAAGCAGAAATAAAAACAGATTATCCAGTGAATTTTCAAATTGATGGAGAATATTGCGGAGCGCAGAAATCTTTAGAAATTCATATTTTGCATAAGCAAATGAAAATTGCAGTTCCTTAATTTTTTTTATTTAAATGGATTTCTTTCCTGCCATTCTGTTTTCGGTTCTAAATAATTAAAAAACCTAGAAATGTTATGGTTAATTAATGCATTGCTATGTGTAATTAAACCATACATTTTTACAGGTTTTGCTCCAACAGAACTTTTGATTTCTAACGCAGTTCTGGCAAAAACGATTTCCCGAAAGCCTTTTTTAATAGAATAGGCTATCATATCGTACAGCATATTTAAATAAAGCATTTTTTCGCGTTGGACACTTTCGTCATAACCTAAAAAATAAGTATCCATTACATTCCCGTTTTTTATCAAAGTATTGAAACCAATTAATTTTTCGTCTAAAAAATAACCGTACAGAAGAAAATCTTCACCCATAATTTCTTTGAAAAAACTAAAATGATTTCTAGCTAGAAAAAAAGTATTAAAAGGAGCATTTTTAGCCACATGAAAGTACAAATCGTAAATAATGTCTTCATATTGCTTAATGTCAGAAAGTGACATTTGCTTTTTTTCAATTCCTTCCGATTTTTTTCGCGCGCGTTTATATTGATCTCGGTATTTTTTAGATAAAGCATCAATGTAATCTTGCTCTGTTTTCCAGTTTTCATTGATTTCGAAAATCATGTTAGGCTGAGTCGAAAACGTGTAGTTGTTTTTGAATTCAGCTTGCAAAGGTTCGATTTCTTTTGCAGTAAAATCTTTTATACTTGTTATATGAACTTTTTTTCCGCTTTCTTTTAAATCTTTCTTTAGTTGATTAATTGCTTTATGAAGCGTTTTAATCGCCTTTGATTGCTTGATTTTTCGATCAAAAACAAAAGCGTTTTGACCTGTAAGCATATTATTTCCAACAAATAAAACATGCGAAGCAAAATTCTTTAAAGCAAAATTACGAACGGACGTTTTCAAACACTTATCGCGCTCTCCAAAAGATTCTAGTTTTTCAGCAAATAAAAATTGCGTTAAAACAATTCCGATCAGTTTTTTTTCTTCAAAAATTCCAATGAAATGGCAAGTCATATTTACTGGAGAAGAGTTTTCCAGAACTTCAAGATATTCTCTTGTCAAAAAAATATTGTTTTCAGCAAGCGAATTCCATTCTGAAGGCAGTAGAGAAGCGCTTTTGTAAATTTGGAAAGAAAAAGTTGTGTTCAAGAGAGTCTACTAATTTCGTCAAAATTAGATAATAATTGTAATAACTAACTTTCTTTAAGTTATTATTAAGAAAAACTCGTCTGGTTTAGAGCCAAACGAGTTTCTGTATAAATGTTTTATGCGAAAGCGCAGATGATTCCGCCCATTAAAGTTAGTGAAACCATCCAATATCCAGCATGAATAAAAATATATTTCCAAGATTTTCTTTCAAACAATCCATTAATTCCGATAAGCGGGAATGCAAAAAACAATCCAGACATAAATCCGTGTAAAGCTCCATGTTTAAATGTTCTGTAAGCTGTTCCATAATCTGCCATAAAAGCAGCAAAAGAAGGTTTAGCGCTTGCTATTAATGGCGGTCCGCCAACCATTCCGACTGCTCCAGATTGATGAATTGTCAAAGACATTAAAGTCATCGAAATCATTAAAGCAAAAATGTAAGTAAACCCAAAAATCTTGAGCATATTTCCATTTCTAAGTTCTTCTTGAGTGAAATTGTTTTCTCTCATCCAGATTGTTCCAAACACTTTTGGGTTATACCAGATAAAACCAACAACAAGCGTTATGACAGCCGAAATCAAGAATGCGTAAAAGTTAATTTCCATAATGTGAGGTTTTTAGAATTAGTTAGTCAAATGTAGTTAAAAATAGGTAATAATGAGTATGTTTTGTAATTGAAAGATAAAACCTGTTAAATAATTATTTATTAACAGATTGTCGACATTATGAGTATTATATCTATGAAATCCATAATTTAGCCGACGAATTAAGAGACAAATAAATCTATAGCAAATCTCGATATTGTTCTTGGAGAAAACAAAAGAAGAAATGTCTTTTAGCACAAACATAACCAAAAAAATAAATTACAATTGTTACCCAAAATTAATCGTGCTTATGAATGAATTTTACACTCGTTAAAAAAGTTGATTAAATATATTTAGTTAATTGCAAAACCGTAACTCGTTTACGGTTTTTTGTTTTTTTAGAACGGATGATATTTCAAAAAAAAATAACATTTAATTTAGAAAGGTTTTTTTATGTTTGTCTAAAAATTTTATAACTTTAATATAAACATTTAAGAGAGAAAGCCGAGCGATCGGCTGTATTACTAACCAATTAAAAATAGAAATTATGACACTACAATATCAAGGTGAACAATACGGAAAATCTGCAATTTTTACAATTAGAATTATTGGTAATAATTTATCAAAAAGTAGTTCAAATTATCAGATTGATCTTTTGGTAAACGATAAAAAAGTACCAACTTTTACAACTGAAATTCACCAAAGTCTTTCAAATTGTTTAAAAGAAATTTATTTGTTTAGAAAGCACAACGGAATCAAATTTGACGAATCATCAGAAAAGATTGTTTCGCTTTATGTTCCTTACGATAGAGTTTTGTTCAACCACAATAAATATGCTTTATTCAGAGCATAATTTTTCTCAAAATAAGATTAAAAAAGACCATTCTTGAATGGTCTTTTTTGTATAAAAAAAAGCTTCAGAGAAATCTGAAGCTTTTTAATTTATGATAAGACAAATACTTAAAAATTAGTATTTACTTTTTTAGAACGATCTGCGATATAAGAAATCAACCAAGTAACTTGTCCGTCTTTTACAAAATAAACTTTCTTAGAATTTAAATTTGGAATACCTTCTAGACAAGTTGTTAAGATATTGTTTGCCGAAATAAGATACGCCTGATCATACGTTTTTAAAACTCTTTCAGCTTCTTTATTCGTTTTAGCAAGGTTTGTAAACTTATTGAAGTTGTTTTTTAAGATAGCATCGTAATTGATAATGTCTTCCATTGTCAAAGTAATATAATGCTCTTTTACGTTTTCATTGTAATAAAGTGTTGAAAAAGCCCAAACAGCGCCTCCAGATAAATAAACTTTGTCTTTTTTAGCCAAAGGCGGATTTGCATCAATCAGTTCTTTTACTTTTTTACGAAGAATCGGATTATAGTCAAAAGATTTTTCTTGATATGTTGACATATCATTTGCCTGATTTGGATTTACAACCGTTTTCTTTACAGCGTCTGTAAGTGTCATTGTTCCGAAATCTAATTCTAACGGAATGAACTCTAGTTTATTATCTTCAAGTTCGTCAATATATCCGCCTTTTGTAGTTTGAGCGCCGATGTCTAAAAGGAAAGCGTTTGCGTAATCAACAGGAGGCATAGCGCCTTTAACCAAAGTTTTAGCTTCTTCGTTAACATTAAGAACGTCAAGATTTTTGTCTGTTAACATTTTGATTTTGTTTTTCAAAACATCAACATTGCTCGCAGATGCAAAAACTGGAGCGGCAACGATGAAAATATTTTCATCAAGAATTTTATAATCGGTTCTAATTTTCTTCAACTGATCTACAACAATAACAGTTGTTTTATTAATGTCTTCTTGAGTCAATTGACCGTTAGCACCAATATGATCAGCGAATGGAATTCTATCTGTCCAGAAAGAAAGGATTTTATAATCTGCTTTTCTGATATTATTCACATCAAGAACAGAAACTTTAATCGCTCTACGTCCGATTTCAATTCCGGCATAAATGCTTTTTTGAGAGAATGAATTGATAGAAAAAAAGAAACTTGCTAGAATAAAAAGTAAAATTTGGGGTTTGTTTTTTTTAAGCATTGTATTGTAATAAAATTTAAAATAAAGAATGTTCAATAATTGGTTTTCTCCCATTCAAATTAGGGGGCATTTGCGAGCGCAAAGATACTCATCCCAAATCATTTTTTAAATGCTCAATTTTTAAAATAATGCAAAAAGTTTACGATTTATTTAAAACTTAACATTGAAGAATGAAAAACCGAAAAATTCAGTTTCAATTATGGAAGTTTTTTTATCAAATTTGTGATGTGAGTTTGAAAAGATTCAGAAGTTAATGTTTATTTGTAAATTACTTGAAACAAATAATGTATTACTTATATAAATAAATGGAGGGTATAAAAATTATGCAAACAATCAATAAATATTCGGTTTTAATATGTATGATTATTTCTGTGATTTTGATCGTAATAGCGGCGTCACTTTATCCGGGCGGATCGTTACTTGATAAAAATTCTATTGGATTTGGCTGGTCAAAAAATTATGTTAGCAATTTGTTTGCGGCAAAAGCCATAAATGGTTTAGAAAATCCTGGTAGAATTTGGGCAGTTATCGGAATGGCTTTTCAGTCAGTTGGTTATGGCGTATTTTTTATTCATATGTCAAAAAAAATAGTTTCAAGTTGGGCAAATATTTTAAAATATATAGGTTTTGTCAACATCTTATTTATTTTTTTAATTGCAACACCTTTGCACGACGTAGGAACAATATCGATTGTTTTAACTTTGATAGGCTTATTTATAATTACTATACTTATGCTAAAGTCAAAACTTCATTTTTTTAAATTTTGCTGTATTATTTGCTTATTGACTTTTTACTGTTTCTTTATCTTATTCGGGTTTGGTTATTTGGCTTGGGCTATTATAATGCAGAAAGTATATAATGCAAGCGCGATACTCTTGGTTTTAGGATTAGAGTATTTTACTAAATCGGAAGATTTTGTACAAGTGTTGAATCAGAAAAAGAAAGAATAGAAGTAGCTAAGCATGAGCTAGCGCGAGCGTCCCGCTCGTGAACGCAAAGTATTTTTTAATATTAAATTTACAATAATTGATTTTCTGTGTGTGCACAAGCGTCCCGCTCGCGCTAGCATAGGATAAAGTTCTTTTTTCAAATTCTCCTTTTATTTATATTAGCTTAAAGCTAAATTCTTATGTACTAATGAAAGAAATAGATATTCTCAGACTGTGTAAAAATGCATTTTCAGATCTTTGTGTTATGGATTATGAACAAAGCCGAGAAAAAGTTTATTTGTCAGGGCAATTGATTTTTCCTATGACTAATCATTTTGAAAATACAATTTTCAAAGATCGAATTTCAGAACAAGAACTTCGTGTTTTATTTATTGATCAGTTTAAAGAAAATTATAAAAAATTTTTCTATTCAATTGAAACACCAACAAATAAAAAATATTTTTTTGGAAAAATTCTTGAGAAATTTGAACTAACTGGTCAGTCTGCTTCAATAGATATGTGTATTTTTAAAAGAGATTCAGATAAATTTGAAAGAATTTTAAATGTGGAATTCAAGAGTCAAAATGTAAAGATAGAGCATGTTGCAAAAGATATTCTTAAGCTTATAGTTGAACCTCGTGATGGAGTCTTGATACATTTGTTGCATAGAACTAATCGCGGAACATTTCGCAATGAAAATGAAACTGGAGTTTTTGATAAATATTACAAATCATTCAACATGTTTCAACATTATTGGAAAGACGAAAAGCTAATTCATTTAATAGTATTGTCCTTAGACGAAAAAATTCTGATACATCGAGAAATAAAAAAAGATGATTTGAATAATATCAACGGGATATTTTTTAAAGAAATTAGCTGTGGTAATATTAAAGAAATAAGGGGTAATGGTTGGACAAGTGCAACAATAGTATAGAAAACAAGAAAACAACTAAGCCTCCGCTAGCGCGAGCGTCCCGCTCGTGAACGCAAAGTATTTTTTAATATAAATTACAATAATTGATTTTCTGTGTGTGCACGAGTGGGACGCTCTCGCCATCATAGGGTAATCTACGCGTGGAAAGAGAATAATAAAAAAGGCAAAACAAAAAAAGCTCCAGATTTCTCTGAAGCTTTTTGTCTGTGTAGCGGGAACAGGACTCGAACCTGTGTCCGCCGCGGCGGATATGAGCCCGCCGAGTTAAATTTTAAGAATTAGATTTTTAATAAACTCTCTTCCAACTCCGGGTTTTAAAAACTTTTCTCTTTTCATAGCTTCGGATTTTGAATCAAAAAAATCAACATGAATTACTTCCCACGCTCTAAATTTTAAAGTGTAACCTTTTGTTTCAAGAAAATTATGAGATTTAAATCTTTGAATCAAATTTTGAAGTAAAGCCTGTATAGGTTTTATTGAATTTTTCAGAATAAAGAATATAAACTACAAATTCTTCCATAATAATAAATGCTATAAACGAAAAAAACACCAACTTTTTCAAGTGGTGTTTTTTACTTA